>Ga0307996_1000420_pt1 | contig 11214 bp, 7 predicted proteins | sample Davwhametageno35_FD_203143 | JGI IMG/M metagenome (GOLD analysis project Ga0307996, IMG submission 203143) | Marine microbial communities from Davis Island wharf, Antarctic Ocean - #35 | ecosystem: Environmental > Aquatic > Marine > Unclassified | place: Antarctic Ocean: Davis Island wharf...
TCCATTTGTATTAACTCCTAATAACGAAGCATTACTCTCTCCAAGAGAAAGAGAATTAAGATCTTTATGCATTCTTGGTAGAACCAATATTGGAATAAATGTAAAAGGAAGTAACATTAATACTTCTTTCCAATTAGCTCCACTCAGACTCCCTAACAACCAAAATGTTAAATCTTTTAATTGAGCCTCATCTGCATAATAAGAGGCAATTCCTCTAACAGACTCTGCAAAAGCTGCAATAGCAATACCTGAAAGTAACATCATTGAAATAATAGTTCTACCTTGTTTTGTAGAAAATCGAAACACTAAAAAAGCAGCTATACAGGCACCTAAAAAAGTAAAAAACGATAAAAAGTACATTCCAAATAGGGAAGAAGAAGAGGTTATTGAAACACCAAAAACTATCAAAACTGCAGCAGCTAAAGATGCACCTGATGAAATACCAATTAGTCCAGGATCTGCAAGTGGATTACGAAATAATCCCTGCATAGCGGCACCAGAGACTGAAATACTACTTCCAACTAAAATAGCAACTAAAGACCTTGGCAATCTGCTTTCAAAAACAATAAATTGTTTACTTAAAGAAATATCAGTTGAATATACTATGCCCATTTTATAAGCAAATATTTCTATTACTTCTCGGATTGAAATAGTATAACTACCAAATGTTATATAACTCAGAAAAGATAATACAAAGACCGAAATTAAAATCGCATATATAAACTGAATTTTCATGTAATTACTTTGATTTAATTTGTGTTAGTTTTTGTGACAATTCCAATACTGCATCACCTAACCTTGGACCAAACCCTGTAAGGTATAAACCATCCATTGTAATTATATTACCAAACTTGCCAGCCTTAGTAAGTTTAACACCTGGTGAATCTAAAACACCATTAATTCCATTCATACTTTCTGCTCCTTTTACAAACATCAGGATAACATCAGGATTTGCTTTTATTAAAGATTCAGTGGTTAACGGTTTAAAACCTTCAAATTCATTTACTGCGTTTTTCCCACCTGCAAGCTCAATCATAGTGTTCACTGTTGTATTTGTTCCTGATACCATCATCATTCCTGTTCTAGCATATATAAATAATACTGTTGGCCTGATCTCTCTATATAAAATCGAATTAAACTTTTCATCAATATTTGTCAATACAGATTCCAATTTTTCTGAAGAATATCCAAAGTCTTTTGTAATTTCTTTAATGATATTTTTTGTTCCATCTATAGAATAGTTTTGTTTATAAATTTTTGTTTCAATTCCTGTTGCCTTTAATTGCTCAATTTGAGATTCACTAAGACTCCTCTTAGAATTATCTTTTTTTCCTAAAATAATAGTGGGATTTAATTCCAAAATACCCTCAATTGACAAGCTCCTTGTATGCCCAAGTTTAGTTATTGAGTTTACTGATTTTGGATAGCTACTTGTTACATCAACACCTACTATATTTTCCTCCTGACCTATAAGAGATAAAATTTCAGTAACCGTTCCATCTAAAGAGACAATTCTCACCTTTTTATCATTTAATTTATCGTTATTATTTTTTATCTCATTTCCGCAGGAAAAAAAAATAAAAAACAATATTACTGTATATATTTTATTCATAATAATGTGATTTTTGTTCTTATTTATTTTTATTCTAAATAGTATTTATTTATCAATAAGCACTTTAGCTTCTTATTTAGAATCAGTATAAACAAAAGTAATAGTAATTAAAGAAAAAAATAAATAAAATGACACATTTTTTTAAAAAAATATTTATTTCCCTTTTAGGGACTTGATGAAATTCCTTATATTCGTTTTTACAAAAAATAAACGATCGAAAATGAAATTAAAATACATTCTTCTTACACCTGTCCTCTTTGCCTTTATCTCTTGTTCCACTTTAAAAAACACTAAGAATAACAACCCTGTTTCGAGTATAGGAAACCCTTTTGATGAAGAAAATACTGAAACTGGCAGTGAACTGACAAATGATAAGATTTGGTATTCGGGTGAGTTTTATGGAAAATCGGTAAGAGGGGTTCGCTCTATGAATGACGGGGAACATTTTACCTCTATGGGAAATAGTATAGATGGATCGGTTGTAGTTAAATATTCTTATGCTACATATGAAAGTGTAGATACTCTTTTTTCTTTTATGGATTTAGCTGATGAAGATGGAGGACCTATTCCTATTGATGAATACCAATTTAGTGCAGACGAAACGAAAGTATTAATCGCAACAGAGCAAGAAGGAATTTACAGAAGATCTAGCAAATCGTATTATTACATTTATGACCTTAAGACAAAAAAAACGACTCCTTTATCTGATAAAAAATTAGGAAAACAAAGGCTAGCCGATTTTTCGCCTTCGGGAAATTTAGTTGCTTTTGTAAGAAAAAATAATCTGTTCTATGTAAACACAGAAACTGGAAAGGAATATGGCATTACTTACGATGGAAAAATAAATGAAGTAATAAATGGAGGTACAGACTGGGTTTATGAAGAGGAATTTGGATTTCATAAAGGGTTTCAATGGAATGAGAATGGAACAAAAATAGCGTATTGGAAATTTGACGAAAGCAAAGTGAAAGAGTTTCACTTGGATTATTACGGGACTTTATATCCTGAAGAATACCGTTTTAAATACCCTAAAGCTGGAGAAGATAATTCTAAAATAAGCATTCACATGTATGATGTTTTGGGGCAGATTTCAACTCCTATAGAAATCTTAAACCAAACGGAAGAAAATTACATTCCAAGAATAAACTGGACGAAAGATCCAATGAAATTATCCCTTACAGTGCTTAACAGGTTACAAAATAAGCTGCAACTAATGATGGTAGATTTTAATATTACTAGGGCTCAAAAAGAGTTCTCTTACATGGCTAAACCTTACTATACAGAAACTGCTAAGACATACATTGATATACACGATAACCTAAGGTTTTTTGAAGACAACAACACCTATTTATGGATGAGTGAAAAAGATGGGTTTAACCACATTTACTTAAACACAATTGACGGAAAAGAGCTACAACTTACAAAAGGAAGCTGGGATGTAATTGAAATACAAGGTGTGGATGAGAAGAACGGATTGGTTTATTATTTGTCTTCGGAAAATGGAGCCATTTACCAAGATTTGTATGTGGTAAAAACTGATGGAACAGGAAAGAAAAACCTATCTACAAGAAAAGGAAATAACTCGACCGCATTTAGTAAAGGAATGAAATATTACATCAATTACCATACGGATGCTAATACACCTTCTCTTATCTCATTGCACAAAGCAAATGGAGAGCAATTAAAAATACTACAAGACAATAAAGCATTAGTGCATAGATTAACGAAATACAGGTTGCCAGGCAAAGAGTTTTTTACTGTAAAAACAGACTCTGGGCAAGAATTAAATGCTTGGATTATTAAACCACCAAACTTTGATAAAAACAAAGAATACCCAGTTTTTATGACAGGTTATAACGGTCCTGGAAACAATGTGGTGAAAGATTCTTGGGGTGGAGCAACTATGATGTGGCACCATTTATTGGCAAAAAAAGGTTTTTTGGTGGTGTGTGTAGAAACCAGAGGAACTATGTTTAGAGGAAGAGATTTTAAACATTCTACTTATTTACAATTAGGAAAATACGAAACAGAAGATTTGATTGGTGCTGCTAAATACTTGGGTAGCTTATCTTATGTAGATGGAGACAATATTGGAATACAAGGCTGGAGTTATGGAGGTTACATGGCTGCACTTTGTATGACAAAAGGAGCTGATTATTTTAAAGCTGGAATTGCTGTTGCTCCCGTTACCAACTGGAGGTATTACGACAACATTTATACAGAGCGTTTCATGAGAACTCCTCAAGAAAATGCAAATGGATATGACAAAAACTCCCCTATTAATCATGTTTCTAAACTAAAAGGAGCTTTCTTATTGGTTCATGGTGGTGGAGATGACAATGTGCATCCTCAAAACACTTACGAAATGGTAAATGCCTTGGTAAAAGAAAATAAAGAGTTTGATATGTTTGTTTACCCTAACCGTAATCACGGAATTTATGGTGGAAAAACTAGACTGCATTTGTTTAATAAAATGACAAATTTCTTAATGGATAATTTGATGGAGAAGTAGGATTAATAGCCTTGTAGTTCTAATACGATTGCCATTACCGCTAAAGCTCAAATGATAATCTGCAGTGGGAATTGTTTTAAAAAAATTTGAACTAACCTATAGTCCTAAAATTTCTGCATCTACAAAAAACTCAGAGTGAATAGCTAGCTCATGATCGTTTGTTATTGCTTTGTCTGTTACAGTCTTTAGTCTCAATTTAAAATCATCTTTCTTGATGTATTCCTTAAAATCAAAATCTTCGACAGATAATTCTAAAAATTTCCCTACCGACTCTGATACATTAGATATCCAAGCTAACCTAACTTCATCCAATCCGTCTGCACTAATGAATACATCAATCGATTTCAAAAATGTTAAATCTCCTGAAGAAGGAGAGGTAAGATTCAAATTAAGTTTCGTTAATTTAATTTCCTGAATTTTGTCTTTTCTTGTGTCGTTAGATTCAAACTTGGAAGATGAATTGGTTTCAATATCTGGAGTTAACAGATCAAACGGCAAGGCTATTCCAGTTGAAGATTGAATTACTACTGATTCATCATATTCAATAGTGAATTGAGTCAATTTATTTACTTTTTTACATCCTGATAATACACTAAAAAATACAAGTGCTGCTGCTAATAATTTCAATTTCATATTTTCTGATTTTTGCTCTTCTATATTTTATACGTTAAAGTGATTGATTTAGTTGGCTTAAAAAAAATTAATCTACTTTATCCACCACTACTCTATACGTAGGATCTTCCATTACATTAACGTCAATTACTTTATCTGCATTTTCTAATAATTGAATACAATCTTTAGATAAATGTTTTAAATGTAATTTCTTCCCAGACTGTAAATATTTTTCTGTCAATTTATTTAAAGCTTCAATTGCCGACATATCAGACACTCTACTTTCTTCAAAATCAATAATCACTTCTTCTGGATCGTTTGCCACATCAAATTTATCGTTAAAAGCTGTTATAGAACCAAAAAACAAAGGTCCGTAAATTTCATAATGCTTCACTCCTTCTTCATCTATGTATTTTCTTGCTCTAATTCTTTTTGCACTTTCCCAAGCAAATACTAAGGCAGAAATGATTACTCCTATTAATACTGCTAAAGCTAAATTATGCAAGACCACGGTAATTAAAGTAACCAAAATCATAACAAAAATATCTGACCTTGGCATTCTTCTCAAAGCTTTGAAACTTGCCCACTCAAAGGTACCAATTGCAACCATCACCATAACTCCTACCAAGGCAGCAATAGGAACTAGCTCAATCACTGGCGCTCCAAACAGAATAATAAGAAGAATTGTAAGTGCTGCAATTATCCCTGATAATCGCGCTCTAGAACCTGCCGATAAATTAACTAAAGTTTGAGCAATCATTGGACATCCTCCCATTCCATAAAAGAATCCATTCAATATATTGGCACTCCCTTGAGCCAAACATTCTCTGTTACTGTTTCCTTTTGTCTCTGTAATCTCATCTACCAAGTTAAGCGTAAGTAAACCCTCTGTAAGTCCTACGGCTGCCATGGTTAACCCAAATGGGAATATAATTGTTAAAGTCTCCCAAGTAAATGGTACTTGAGGTATGTGAAATGGAGGTAAAGAACCACTTACAGAAGCTATGTCTAATACTTGTTTGGTTTCTATATTGAATACATAAACCACAATAAACACGACAATAATTGCTACCAATGAAGCGGGTACTGCTTTTGTTATTTTTGGGAAAATCATGATTATTGCTACAGTAAACACAACTAATCCTAACATGGTATATAATGGCGTTCCAGAAATCCATGTAGCAGCTTCTCCTGCTCCAATTTCAAATTGTTTCATTTGAGCCATAAAAATGATAATAGCCAATCCATTTACAAATCCAAACATTACTGGCTGAGGAACTAATCGAATAAATTTACCTAGTTTTAATAACCCTACTATAAGCTGTATCACCCCAGCTAATATGACTGCTGCGAATACATATTCTAATCCATCTGCTCTTATCATTAATGCCATTACGACTACAACTGTTGCTCCTGCTCCACCCGAAATTAATCCTGGACGACCTCCAAAAATTGCGGTAACCAATCCCATAATAAATGCTCCATACAATCCTACCAGAGGAGGAAATCCAGCTAAAATTGCAAACATCAAAGATTCAGGAATCATTGTCATTGCAACTGTTAATCCTGCTAATATTTCTGTTTTGTAATTTACCTTTTGTGATAAATCAAATAGATTTAAATGCTTTTTCATGTTTGGTTCGTCATTTTTGAGTGTGCAAAACTACTAAAAAAGATGGTAGATGTAAGATTTTGGATGATAGATGTTGAGAATAAGAAATTAGAGACAAGAAAAAAGAAGCAAGACTAAGGATGAAAATCCCATACCCAACTTCCCAAAGGAAAGGATCTATTTTTTTTGATAGCCAACCATTCTATTTATTGAATTTTAAGTTTCTTCTCCCAAGCTTAATTATCATAATATCATTGAGAAAATTCTGTTCAAAAAAAATCCACCACTAAATTTTGAAAAAATTTAGTGGTGGATTAAATAAAAATCTATTTACTAAGGACTAATTCCTCCTTACTTAATTGTCTCCAAGTATTATTGGCATTCCGTCTGCTCCTCCTATAATAACTACTTTAGAGTTTGGCGATTCAGATAGCTTTAAAGTTGCTTCAATTCCTTTTTCTTTAAGAATTTTATCTGTTAAAGAAGCACTTAAAATCTTATTTGCTGCAGCTTTTCCTTCTGCATCAATTTTTTGTCTTTCAGCTTCTTTTTTAGCTTTCTCAAGTCTAAATTCATACTCCAAAGTTTCTTGCTCCTGACCTAACTTCTTTTCAATGTAGTTTTTAATTTTTATAGGAAGTGTTACGTTTCTTACCAATACTGCATTCAATTGTACAAATTGCAAGTCCAATTCAATTTTCATTTCTTCGAAAATCTCATTTTGAATAGCATCTCTTTTTGTAGAATATAATTGCTCTGGCGTATACCTTCCTACCACACTTCTTGTAACGGCTCTAATTTGTGGAGTAATTACAGTTTCTACATAACTAGTTCCTTTAGTTTGGTGAAGTTTACCTAAGTTTTTCAAATCAGGTTGATACAATACAGAAATATCTAGATTAATCTCCAATCCATTTGAAGACAATACTGTCATGTCTTTTTGAAACAACTCTTGTTGTTTCGTATTGTATTTTTCTACTTTGTTCCAAGGTGCAATAATATGAAACCCTTCATCAATTGCTGGTTCGTCTGTTACAACTCCTTCTCCTAAAGTTTTAAATAAAACTCCCGCTTCTCCATATCCAATATTCACAGAAGATTTCCAAACTGCTATTAATAAGATTAGAATAATTACTATTCCTCCTATTCCAAATTTTCCTGCTTTTGATAATTCTGGTATTCCGTATTCTTGTTGTGCCATGATTTTTTTTATTATTAATTAATAATGTATAATTATTTATTCCTTAAAGGTAGTTAGAAATGACTTGTTAAAGTTACCAAGCCCGATATATTTAAACTTTTAGCCTAGTTTATTTTTAATATGAAATATGCTCAGTGAGATTCCGTGTCGTAGCACGGAATGCCAAAATAAAAAAGTCCTCTATTTTTCACAGAAAAATAGAGGACTAAACTAAATCTAAAACCTAATTACTAGTTACTTAAAAAAAACTAATCCCTCATCAGTTTTTTATACTTCACTCTTGTAGGAATTTGATTACCTAAACGCTTGATTTTGTTCTCTTCGTACTCTTCGTAAGTTCCTTCAAAGAAATACACTTCCGAGTCATTCTCAAAAGCAAGAATATGCGTACAAATTCTTTCTAAGAACCATCTATCGTGAGAAATAATTACTGCACATCCTGCAAAATTTAGAATTCCTTCCTCTAAAGCTCTCAGTGTATTTACATCCAAATCATTGGTTGGCTCATCCAGTAACAAAACATTGGCTTCTGTTTTCAATGTCATTGCCAAGTGTAACCTGTTTCTTTCTCCTCCAGAAAGCACTTTTATTTTTTTACTTTGACTATTACCTCCAAAATTAAATCTTGAAATGTACGATCTAGCGTTTATTTTCTCTCCGCCAATCTCAATGTTATCAGCACCTCCAGAAACAACTTCAAATACAGTTTTTTCAGGATCCATGTCTTTGTGTTTTTGATCCACATAACCAATCTTTACTGTATCTCCTACTTTAAATTCTCCAGAGTCTGGTGTATCTTCTCCCATTATCATACGGAACATTGTCGTCTTCCCTGCTCCGTTAGGACCAATAATCCCTACAATTCCAGCTGGTGGTAATTTGAAATTCAAATCTTCGTACAATACTTTATCCCCAAATGCTTTTGCCACATTAGTAGCTTCTATTACTTCTTTTCCTAATCTTGGTCCGTTAGGAATTGGAATTTCCAAAATTGCTTCTTTCTCAGCAGATTTTTGACTCAACATATCTTCATAATTGGCGATACGAGCTTTATTTTTCGCTCTTCTTCCTTTAGGATTCTGATTCACCCATTCCAACTCTCTTTGTAAATGTTTTTGTCTTTTACTTTCTGATTTTTCTTCTTGTTGCAACCTTTTTAATTTTTGCTCCATCCAAGATGAATAATTCCCTTTCCAAGGAATTCCTTTTCCTCTATCCAATTCTAGAATCCATCCTGCAATGTTATCTAAGAAAAATCTATCGTGAGTTACTGCTATTACAGTTCCTGCGTATTGTTGTAAATGTTGCTCCAACCATTGTACCGATTCAGTATCCAAGTGATTGGTAGGCTCATCCAATAGCAATACATCTGGGTTTTGTAATAAAAGTCTACACAAAGCAACTCTTCTTAATTCCCCTCCAGATAAATTCTTGATAGGCGTATCACCTTCTGGAGTTCTTAATGCTCCCATTGCCATTTCCAATTTACTGTCAATATCCCAAGCATCCAAATGATCAATTTGTTCCTGAACTTTACCTTGTTTTTCAATCAAGTCGTTCATTTTATCAGGGTCATTCATGATTTCTTCATCCATGAATCTATTGTTAATCTCTTCGTATTCTGCCAAAATATCCATGGTAGATTGTACTCCTTCTTTTACAATTTCTTTTACCGTTTTTGTAGGATCTAAAGTTGGCTCTTGCGGTAAATAACCAACAGTGTAACCGTCTTGAAAAACTACTTCTCCTTGGTATTCCTTATCCAATCCTGCAATAATTTTCATTACAGTAGATTTCCCAGATCCGTTCAGTCCAAGGATTCCAATTTTGGCTCCGTAGAAGAAAGAAAGGTAAATATCTTTTAGTATGTGTTGTCCAGATGGAGTGGTTTTATTCACTCTATCCATTGAGAATATTATTTTTTTATCGTCTGACATGGTTTAGTAATTTGTCGTTTTTAATTAGTCCTTCGTTTTAAAGAATACTAAGGTAATGAAGTTGTGATGGAATAGAGAACAGAATGAAGTATTATTGTTAAAGTTTACTAATAATGATTTATAAAATTCTCTTTTCTCTAACTTAGATTTATGATAATTTTTTTTAAACCATCTCTAGCTATTCTTTTTCTATTAATTTGTTGTGGCTCCTTGTTTTCTCAAGACATAACCTCAACAAAGAAAACCGCAGTTTTAATAGCTATTGAAGACAGCTTGAGAGGGAAATTAATCATAGAAAATTATTCGGCCTGGCTCAATGAGCAATTGGTGTTTCAAAATAGCGTCTTAAACAGTCCAACTATTTATTACAAATTAGTAAAGATTGGAAACAGAAAATTCACTGAGGGACCTCATGCTAATTTTCCTTACAATAAACCAAACCCTTACAATTTTAAATACGGAGATTCTACTTATTCCATTTTAGGAAAAAAAGTATACACTTACATTGGCAATTCTTCTTGGGGCTATTATTACGAATATCATTTACAAGGAATGTATCCTTCTCCATTATTAGATTTTAAACCAAGAGAACCAAACACTTGCGAACACGGTTGGGATCAATTAAGAGGACAAGCTTGTTATCAATGTTTACATCAGTATAAAATGCAAAATGACTCTAATTACAAGAAAAATGCATATTACAATAAATTGCATGAAATTAAATCTACCCGTTTTTGTAAACATAATTTTGATGGACATAGAGGGGAAGGTTGCCCACAATGTAGGGATGAAGATAAAATTCAAAACGATTCAAATTATAGAATAAATGATTCTATTAATGGATTGTAATCACGGTCATCTCTGTTGCCAGAATGTTTGTCTTTGTTGTACAGAAAGTAAAAAAGTTAAGTTGAAACCTCAACTAATCCTTAAAAAAGAAAAGTAACCTACTCATCTTGCAGCCTTACATATTTTTTAAGTAATCAAGTACTTTACTGTCTTTCTCTTCTGATTTTACTTTCTTATAAACTGAATTTATTTTGTCTATTTCTACTTTATAATCGTTAATTTCTCTTTCAATTTTCGATTTTTTCATCAAATCAGAAACAGTGCTTAACTCTGTATTCAACTCACTAATCCTATTTGTCATTCTGTTTTTTGCAGCTAGTAATCCTTGGTAACCTTCCATTTTTATCCACCAAGTACTAGAGGTTGAAATTACGTTTTCATATACTTCGTAAGAATCAGAAATGTCTTTTTCATCTAATCTGCTCAGGTAAGAAGAATATTGATTAAGCAATCCATATTTTGCAAATCCTCCTGTATTGGAAATAGCATTTTTGAAAAAATCATGATTTTCTTTTGTTCCATGATCGGCATACAAACTTGCCAACACAGAACTAACAGCATTACTTTTTTCATTTTCTAAATCTTTGGCAACTTCCATTGCTTTTTCTGGATTATTATTTGCCAAAGCTCCCAAACAAACTCCTATTACTTTGTATGAATTATCTTTTAATCCTTTTGCCAATAGCTTTTCGTGAACTGCATCTTCTCTAAAATATCCTTCTAAGTTTTTGTAGGCATTTGCCCTTACCGAAGATTTTTTGTTTGTTGTTAATTTCAATAAAGTTGCTTTTAATTTTTCTGGTTGTTGCTTTTTCAGCTCAGACAATTTACCCATTGCCATGTTATTGAAATCGTAATGAGGTTGTTCCAACATTCCAA
>Ga0307996_1000424_pt1 | contig 11092 bp, 12 predicted proteins | sample Davwhametageno35_FD_203143 | JGI IMG/M metagenome (GOLD analysis project Ga0307996, IMG submission 203143) | Marine microbial communities from Davis Island wharf, Antarctic Ocean - #35 | ecosystem: Environmental > Aquatic > Marine > Unclassified | place: Antarctic Ocean: Davis Island wharf...
AGTAGCCCTGAAGACATTGTCTACACCTGAGATAGCCCATACGCCATTCTCAGCAAACACAAGAAGAGAGGAGCCTAGTACGTGTACCTTACGGATGTTGTGAGCTTCTTGGATACTTACTACACCGCCATCAGTATCTAGTAGATCACTAAGGGTCTCTGAGGTAGGGTCGTTGTTCTGGTAACAGTTACTTGCATCTGAGATTCTACTAGACAGACGGGAGAAGTAAATCTTACCACCGTTCTTACCTGAGTCTAGACCCGCAAAGAACACTCGTCCTGAGAAGGCAGCTACTGTACGGAAACGAGCAGTCTCAACTTCCGTGACAAGACCTGATCGAGCTTTGTTAAAGACATCTACAACAAAGTGACCGTTAGCTGCGAGGGAGGTGCCAGTAAAGACTTGGCTCCACTCAGTAGGGCTGTACGCACCATTAGCATCTTTACCTGCATACCAAGCATGAGTCAAGGCAACACCTGCGTAAGCTGGAGCACCCGCAGCTCCCCACCCTACGTTCTTAGCATCATAACCCCGTGTACCAGCTGTAGTACCTGAATTAAAGTAGTTACTCGTTACATCAGCATCAGTACCCTGCCACTCAAAGTCTCTCTCCTTAAAGGCAAGAGTTGTTTCAGAGAAGAGGCTAGTCACTGTATCAAACTCAACGTAGAAAGTATTGACGGCAGCAGAGGCTACGATCAAGGCTCCGTTTAGGTTGGTAACTTGGATACGTTCAGAGGAGGGGGAGATGTTGTTAGCAGCTGCATGTAGGCTAAGATCAACAAAGTCTGTAAACTTGTTAGCTGACAATGGATCGGTAGACTTCTCATAGAAGTAAATCTTATCGTCTACCTGTACTACAAGGAACTCAAGGTTAGTCTGACCAGCTACGTTAAACCAATCGAGTGTCTGCACTAGAGCACCTTGGGGTACGATAATATCAGACAATACATGGTTTGCTTCGTATGTCAAAGCTTTACGACGACGGCGAGTACCGTCACGTTCTAAAGAACAGTTCAGCTCATCTACGGAAGCATTCTCTGGAAAGGTAAGTTCAGAAGCCTCAGTAATGAGACCTTTAACAAAGGTGTTAACCGTTTTCTGAGTGAGAGTCTGTGCCATTTAGTAGTGCTTCCTTCTCAGCCATTCGTTCTTTTGATCGGTCATTAACACGTTTAGTCTTGGTAGGCTTCTTAGCTTCAAGGTGAACGAGGGCTGCTTTTAAAGCCCCTGCAATCCCTGTGTAGTTGCCTGCGATTTCTTCAGGGACAGCTGCTCCGCCTTCGTACCGAATCTTGTGGAACTTAAAACCATCTTGAGGTTTGTAAACCAGTAGAGCTTTCTCAGTCTTGTTGCTCTCGATTCGTACTTCAGAACCATCTTGGCTATGAGTAATCTTAACGGCGTCCATAGTCATTCTTAGGTCTCTCTTTCTTAATCTTATACATGTCGTTCTGTACGTAAGCTTTCTGCCTACGAGCAGCCTGTTCAATCTTAGGATCAGAACCTGACTTAAACAGGGACATTGCAGTAGACTTTGCTTCAGCTAGGAGGAAGGGGAACATTGTGTCATCAATGTCTGGGATGAAACCATCTGATGTAGTATCAAAGGTTGGGTACTTAACACCGTAGGAACGTGTCTTGGAGGCTTGTAGTACAACCTCTACAGAAGACTTGTAACTATCTAGGATGATGTGTGTGTCATCAAAGGAGGTGTAGTAAGAAGGCATAGTATCGTTACGGATAAGAAGAGTGCTATCAGCTTCTAGGTCAGGCACCTTAGTGACTGTACTGGACTCACTGTCTCGTCCATCAGATACTGAGAAGAACTCATCTGGTGTTAGGTAGGTTAAACGTTCGTAACTAACTCCACCTGCAACCTCAGATGTGTTGTAGTCTAAGAACTCAATGTTCTTTACACGGTCAGGGAAGACAAAGTGAGTAGGTCGGGCAGACTGAGAAAGGGATATTAGGTTCAACACTTGAGCAAGCTCAGGAATAAACCGAGAAGCAATCATGTTGTTGTACGTAGTCTTTAGAACTTGGACAATCTGTTCAGCTTCATTAGAGTCAGAAATGTTGTTAATCTCTTCCGAGTCCATGTCGGATAGGATGTTTTGCACCATCTCTAGAAGAGTCATTTTCATGTTATGCACTCATTCCAATAATTGTGAGAGATATATCAGCATAGTCAACAACTGTACTGTCTACATCTGCTTTAGTTTTAATCTCAAGGTAGTCGTTCTGAGCTAAAGAAATAAGGCTATCTAAGCTTACAGAAACCCAAGTACCTGTAGAAATTGTACGGATAATACGGGAACCTACAAGCTCTGTACCGTTCTTCAAGAGAAGCCATTCAACGTGCTTAAGCCCACCAATCGTCTGAGTGGCTGACATGTTCAAGCTTACGTAACCTGTAATGACTGTACTATCCGTATAAAGGAAACGGAGATTAGGGGAAGTCTGAACAGTAAACCCAGTAGTATGGGAGGTTGTTGTTGTAGGAGAAAGAAACTTCTCAGCAATGTCTGTACTTAGTGTGTAGGCAAAGGTTGGCCCTGTTGCATCAAAAGAGGTACCTACCCCAAGGTGACGATGAATAGGCTTCCATACACCACTTCCTGAACCATTAGCTACGTATGTCTCACCACCATTAGCAGTAGAGATAGCTTTAGGTTCGTGAAGAGCACTACCTGTAAGGGATGAATGTTCTACGTTAGCCATTGGTAATCAGTCCTTATAGTGGGGCGGAGACAAGTTAAGTCTATTATACACACATGTTAAATAGTTGTCAAGAGTTAAGTTAGTAGAGGGAGGAGTTTCCCCCTCCCCCTTGTATTATAGTTACGCCATTGGGGCGGTCATAACCGTTACCAAGTTCTCTGGACGGTACAATTTAAGACCGTAACGAGCAGTAGTAACAAACTCAGTACGTTGGAAGTCTTTGTTGTACTCTGTATCCACAGTTGGCATCTGACGCCATGCACCAACAAATGGCAACACTGCTTGATCAGCAGAGAAGAACATGTTAGTGATTGCGTTGTTGACAGTTACACCACCGATTACTTCAGCAGTTTCAGTCTTCAGGTAGTTAGAAGTATAAACGTCAAAGCCGTAGATGTTGGCGATGAATGTCATACCTGTTGCGATACCAGAAGACACAATGCCTTCCCATTTAGGATTGTTTGAAACACTTGTCAAAGCAGACAAGGTATTCATTTCAAACTCAACTGATGGGTCAACGATTGCAACTAGGTTACGTTGTGGAACTTTAGCAGTCTTCAAGGCACGAAGAGCTTTAGCAAAGTCAGCTACGCCAATCTTGTTACCTGTACCAGAACCCAACATACGGTGATCAACACCATTGATTGCGTTACCGTTGTCAACTGTTTGCTGACCACCAAGAGCCATGATGTCGGTCTCTAGACGTTCCATCAAAGCACGTTCTTGAAGTGGAACAAACTGGGACATCACTTCGTTAGCATAATACACGTCTTGCATAGCTTTGTTAGTGATGTAGTTACCAGACTGCAAGTACTCAGTGATGCTGAAAGTAAATTGTGCATCGTCAAGTGCAGTGTAACCAACCTGTGTGTCTTCTGTATAAGAAGCAACAGTTGCGTCACCCAAAGATGGGATTTTGAACGTATCACCATCAGGGAAATCAGCAAGCCATTTAACGTAAGACATGCCTTGCAGTTCGTCACGCAAGATTTCTTTTAGTTCGGCGGACCAAACTTCAGCACGTTTCATTAGTGCTAGGGATGCTACTGTATTACCAGCCATTGTCGTATTCCTTACTTAATAAAGTTGTCACCCATACGGTCGGCGTCAGCCATCATTTGCCGTTGGGTGGAGGGTTTGTAGTATAGCTTAGAGTTTTCTCTACGCATCTTTTGGTAGTAACCAAAGTCTTGAGCAGAGGATGCTTGCATTGTAGAACCTTCAGTGCGAATGCTCCCTTGAGTTAGTGGAGAAGATTGAGGTGCAGCTTTGCCCATTAACTGCATAAATGCAGCTGGGGATTTAGCAGCCATACCTTGTAGCTCCGCCATTGGTAAACCTAGTTCAGAAGCCTTTTGCTTTACAGCAGATGCAGCTTCAGTCCCGTAGGCTTGTTCAAGTTCCGATTCAACTAGAGCAATGTTGGTTTTAGCAACGCCTGCCTGCTCTCGTTTCTTCAGGGTCTGTTCAACTAGGCTCTCAATGTCTGCTTCACTCGAAGTAAGCTGGGTATTAGCTGTGTTCGACGTGCCACCATTGTTATTGTTAGAGCCTGAAAGTTCGGCGGTGGATGCCGAGGCCGTTTCTTTCAGCTGTTCTGTAACTCCTAGTCGGTAGGTCTGTTTCTCTAGGTCAGCTTTTAGAGCAGAGTTTTCTTGCTTCATCTGTTCGATAAAACTATCTGCTTCCATCTTCCCACGAGCTAGTGCCTCGACATCATTGAACTTACGTCCCTCTCCTACAAGTTCACCTAGGACTGAAGGGCTGGTCGGCTCCCCAAAGGTTGAAACTTGTTCACTCTGTGCAGCAGGGGTCACCTGATCCTCAGAAAATACACTCATTGTTAATCCTTGTCTAAGTTGATGAGGTCTAAGACAGTGGTCACTGCCCTGTTGAACCCATTACGATCTGCTTGCTTGTATGCCCACGAAGGGTTGTCATAGTCACTCGCAGGGGTACTATCCTTAAGCAAAGGCTCAAGAATCTCTTTGAGGCGGTCTAGACTCTCACGATTGGAGTGGAGTGTTTGAGAGACTGCCTCTTTATCTTTGCTGGTTTTGCAACCTTTAAACCATGCCGCCTTCACTAGATGTCTTCCTCGATGATGACTTCCTCTTCAGGAGCCTCTTGGACAGCTTCTAGTTCTTGCATACCTTCGTCTACTGCTTCTTCTTGCTCAGCTTCAAACTCTACCTGAGCTTCAGTTGCAACCTTCTGAGTTTCCATCTGCTCAGTGACACCGATGTTCTCACCGAAGAGTGCTGGCTCTCCTAGTTCATCAGCCAACATACGAGCAAACTCTTTACCTGAAAGGTGAGCAGCTACACTTGGGTCACCAGCCTTAATCTGGAACATAGTAGTTAGGTTCTGTACACGTTGAGCACGTTCAGCAAAGTGTCGAGCACCCATAGGGACGATCTTACCATTAGCTTGAATGTCTTCACGGGTAATCTGTGTAAAGAAGTAAAGGCCTGTATCCTCATTCAAGACACGTACTGTATCCTCGTAGTCCATGTTGCGACGAGAAGTCTCAAGCATAGCATTTAGGATAGGCTCTAGAAACACACGTTCAAAGTGAGCAGTCTTGTGTTGAAAGATACGACCAGCAGCAGTCATTAGCTGACCTACCTCAAAGGCTGTCTTCTCTCCTGCACTACGGATACCCATAGCTTCACGGGGAGCACCAGCCATCATCTCCATCTTAGCTTCGATGTTCTGAATCTGGAAGTCTGCATTAAGTGCAGTTGTGTCTGGAGTAAGGTAGCCTACGTCACCCTCGTCACCTAGGTAAATACGGGCGTTAGGTTGGAAGTCGAAGTCCTCTACGTCACCACGTATCTTTAGGATAGGGTAAGCAATCTGATCGAAGACATCTGCCTTAAGGTTCTCTAGGTGGTCAATGCGATACTGCATACCGACTAGGTTATCCAGTGGACCCATGCTGTAGAGGTTGTCAGGGCGGTCACGCCAGCCTGCATGGAAGATAGGGTCTCTACCTAGCCAAGAGGGGTTCTCTTCGTTAGAGAGGACGTACGAACGGTCTACAATAGTGATGATACGGTTGTTAAGGTACTTACCTGAGTCAGCATCATAGCTGTCCCCATAGAATGTAAGAACCTCTACATAGTTAGATTCGAAGTAATCTGTAATGGAGGAGAAACCATCAGCTACGAAACCTTCAGATTTGTTAGCATCTACTGTAGCACCTTTAGAGGAAGCACGGTTGTTCAGCATCTTCTCAAAGATTGTCTTCTGATACTCTGGGTCTACACCTGTGTCGATCTTACGTTGTATCTCACCCATAGTTAGGATGGACCGAATGATCTTAGGGCTGTCCCCAAACTCAGCAGCAACTGGGTTAAAGCAAATATCGTAAGGAGAGATACGAACAACTTTAGGGCCTACGTAGTTTACTACTCGATCACCATCTTCAAAGTGAGTGACCTTACGTTGGAAGTCCACCATTGCAAAACAGTTACCGTATTGGATGTAATCATTTAACAAACGGCTGGTAGTGTTTACAAAGTCAGACTGACGCAGCTTGGTATCCATGTAAGCTTGGATGATGTCTCGTTTAATCTTTACGTCGGACTCTTGATCGTTAGCCACAAACTTCATCCAACGTTTCTGAGGGAACAAAGCAGCAAAGTAGTTTGCATGAAGGTTGTCTGCAATTTGGGTAAGCTTAGGAGTGGTAGTGGAGTTAGACCAAGGCAACTTGTTGTTGCTTGTAGTCTTAGTGTCTGTAGCATAGATGTAGTTACGAAGCTCTTTCCACTCAGCAACCTTACCTGCACGGGCATTATTCCATGAGGCCCAACGTCCTGAAATCTCAACTGCCAAGGCGTGAGGATCAATCATGCTTTCAATATCGAGTGTAGTACCAGCCATTTCGACTCCTAAGACTTAGCTTATGTGTTAATAATAACACAATGTATATTTTATGTCAAGTGCTAAAAAGCAACACCACCGAATTTAGGGTGGAAGACTACGTTATTATCTTGACTTCTAGTTCGTCGTACAGAGCTGCTAGGCTTAATGGCTACTTCAACAGCAGCAGCTAGACAGTCCTTACAGTCATCGTGTGCAGGGTTATAGGAGACTAGCTCTTCTTCTAAGACCTGACAGCTACCACCTCGGTAGTGGTACATCTGTAGGTTGTCGTAACGAGGCTCTAAGATAGCTGCGATACGTTCTTCCTTAGACCCTTGGTGTCTGTTAGGTCGGTGTTCATCAATCTTTAAGGCTAGGCCGTTAGGTTTGATGTAGTTATCTTTAAGTTCAGAAACGATAGCTGACTGAGCAGCAGTACACTCAGCCCGTAGCTTCCTGAAGTCCCACCGATTGAGTAGGTCTAAGATATGCCTGAAGTACTCAGAAATCTTATCTGTCTTAAAACGATCAATGTCTAGGACGTACACATTGTTCTCATGGTCTACACCAATTACGACGATAGCTGTGTAGTCTGCCCGTTTACTTACTGAGTAGGCAAAGTCAACAGCTGCACTTACGTTTAGTTTGTTACCCTTGTAGGCCCACTGCCCATTGTCTCGGATCATGTGCTTACGATCATAGTACTGGAACTTCTCGTAGGCGATAGGCTGTGTGTCAGGATCGGTAGGGTCATTGTAGTACTGAGCACGGAACTGTACTCGGTCTAAGTACTGTCCTCGTTTCTTAGCTAGGATTTTAATATCGAAGCCAAAGAACTTACCATCCTTACGTGTTTGACGAGGCCAGAGGAAGTCTCCAGTACCGTCTCCATTATCTTCTACAGCCTTCTCCATTACTTCATAGATGTCAGCCTTACCTTCGAGTTCACCCTTGTCGGTGTACAAGTCCTCTTCCATGCCCATCAGGTCACTGTAAAGGTCTTTAGGGTGGTAACGGGTACCAACTACCCACTCCTGTGCCTCACTGCCCTCGATAGAGGATAACAGAGAGTACTGAGACTTAACCTTGTTACGTCCCTCGTTAGTGTAGGCATTCTCGAAAACAACAACATCATCTAGAACGGCAATGTCACAGTGCATACCTGTAAGAGAAGTAGTAAGGCCCCCTGTAAAAATAGATGGGTCACGTACAGATTCTTTCTTACGGTCTGGGTGGTCTAAGGCTATCTCTGAGGTAGTCCACTTCTCTCGTTTACTTTCCTCTTTGTTTAAGTGTAGAGGCCAGTACTTCTGGTGGATGTCAGATTCAAAGATGTTCTTGATAAAGGACAATTGCTTCTGTGCTAGGTTAGATGTAGCTGAGATGTAGAGTACACGTAGCACTGGGTTCTTAGTTAGCTCCCAAGCAACCCTGTAGGCTACCATAGCTGACTTGCCGTGGTCCCGTGGGAAGAGGAGGAGCTGGTGTGTCTTAGCTTCCTGTCTAGTCCACCACTTACATACGTCCTCATGACAGTTACCTAGGACACGTTGAGGAGCTACAAGCCTGATGAATGTCACCAAGCTTGCTTCAGCTGCTTCTTTGATTTCCTGTTGGGTTGCCATTAGGGTTTAATAGGCCAAACAATAATGCTTGGGTAGTTTGGCTGAGAAGGCACATCCCGTAGGGCTTGACGGTACGTTGCCCATACCGCCTTATCTACAGGTGCATCTGCGTGTTGTGTCCAATCGCATTCAGCAAGGAGGCTGTCCCTTTTATTGCGAGGAAGGGAAGTTCGTTGCTCTTGGTTCAGTATTCTAGTGACTGACATTAGATCACTCCCATGTGAAGTTGATGTTGTTTATCTTCTGAGTGACACCTGCATCACCGCCGTCAGATAGAAAGAGCTTATACCGCATTGCAGTACCTGCTGGTTGAGAGGACAGGTCGATGTCTCTTGCACGGTAGGTCACTATACTGTCGTTGGTTACCACAGATGAAAGAGTTCCTTGTGTCCAAGTGGTGCCATTGTCCCGACTAGCATAGGCCTTGAGGTCTGTGTTGATTGTTCCAATTGCTGTAGCAGATACACTGACGGTTGCCTTTGTGGGCTGAGTGTCTGCTGTGAATGGGTCGGATACTATATTTGAGCTGGAAGGTACGACTCCATGAACTACAAATTTACGAACGTACCCATAATTGTTTACTCCCGCCTGAGTTGATGTAAACTTCCAATGTCTGTAGTTAGCAGAACTTAATGGGAATACGTGGGGTACGTTTACACCATTAGGCCATGTGTAGTTAGAGGAGGTGTGCTTCAATACCCACGTTGAGCCATTAGTTGACCCATGAACTGTGAAGCCCCTTGGGGAGTAGCCTGCGCCGATTGTCGGCGTGATTTCAAAGCTCACAGCATCTACAGAGGCACCGTTGTCCAGTGAGGCGTATGTGCCTGCTGGATGTATGTTTATACTCCCTCCGTCCCCAAATAACTTCCAAGCTTGAGAAACCCCAGCCGCAACCTGTGGTGCTGGTAATGTATCACTCGTCATGGCCGCAGTTGGGGCCAGACTTCCAGTAGCTGAGATAGCTCCTACTGGATTATTAAAGTCTAAACCCCCACTGGTTGCAACTAAATCAAGTCCAGTAGTATCCGTATAGGTATCCACAATACCATCTTGGATATACCGACGAGTTGAGGTGCCTAGATCGATTGAGTTCAGTACGGCTAGGTTGGTCAGCACAGCATCGGTAGTTGGACTTACAGGTAAGTTAGTTAAAGCTGAACCATCTCCTGTTGGGGTTAGAACACCAGTAAGGGCTGCACCATTACCAGTCATACCGTTAGGAAAGTCAGGTGCGCCTGTGCCAGCTTCATCTGTGATTGCGTCTACACTAATCTTGCTCATGTTGTAGGCTCCTGTGGCCAAACCACTGCTTGTGGGAAGCCTGTTTGTTGTGGAACATCTAAAAGGGCTGTACGGTAAGCAGCTACTTCAGTCTGTTCTGTAGTTGTTAGTTCAGCCCAACGAAGAGGGTTGGAAATTACAACGTCTAATTCAGACAAAAGCTGGTCACGTTTACTACGGACCTCTTCTGCTAGTACTGCATATAGCTCTGCCTGAGTAGGCGCAACATATGTTGTGAAGTTTGTGCCAATCAAAGCCATGACTTGATTGTTGTTGATGGTTGTGTCAGTGTCAGCAGGGTCTAAAGTGTAAGGTATCCAGCCATAGTCTGGGTGGTTAATCTCTACGTCCATATATAGGTTGTCAGACCGTAGTGATGCCGCATTTCGGGCCTCTGTGATTGTAATAGTCATTATGAAATCCTCAAAAATAGACCAGCTGGGTAGAAGTTACTCCTTGCGTATTGGGCTGATAACGCCCTCCACGTTCCTGAAGGGACACCACCACTACTACCTGCCAAATAGCTGGAGCTTACAGAATTTCCGTTTCTTGAAATGGTTGTTTTGTTGAAACCTGAACCCGCAAAGGTGGCCCCGTCTGCCCATGATGAGTTTGCAGTGCTATAAATCAACCACGCATAAGTCCCAACAGCACCAGTGGCAGATCCAGCAGTTGCTGTAAGAACCTGTGCAGTAGTGGGTGTTGTGGAGATACCAGTAAGAGCAGAGCCATCAATAGCTGGTAATGCACCTGTAAGGTTAGCTGCGGTAAGGCTAGTTAGACCTGAGCCATCAATAGCTGGTAAAGCTCCAGTCAAGTTAGCAGAGGTTAAGGACGTAAGCCCTGACCCATCACCAGTAGTCGTAAGCAACTCACCCGCAGCATCAGGCAGCGTCAGCGTCCTGTTTGTGTTGCTGTTAGGGGAGGCTAGTGTGAACGTACCAGTGCCAGAGGCATCAGGTGTCAGTGAAATTTTACTCATTTAATTAACTCCAACGTATAGTGGCGGAACCGCCAGCGAGGGTTCTAGAAGTATCACACCGAAGTTTAAGCTGGGTAAGAGAACCACCTAAAGCTAAGTTCCCACCACCAGTTACAGTTAAGTCAGGCCCACCAGCAGTGTGCTGCTCAACCCAAGTGTTTCCCGTTGCCGAAGTTCTAGTGAACCACATGCTGCCTGACACTGCCCCAGTCTCAGACCTCATTGTGAAAGCGTTTGTGTAGTTTATTTCTGTAAGGCTTGATCCTGCAAGTCTTGAAGAACTGCCAACGTAGCCAGAAGTAACAAAACCACCAGAAGTTCCCATCTCTAGGGAAATCCCCTGACCACCAGAAACGTCCGTTCCTATGAAGATTACTACAACTGTTGTGGCTGTTGATGGGATTCCTGTGAAGGAGATTGAAGTGCCAGATGTAGTTACTTGCTCTGTTCCGTAAGTCGGGCCAGTTACGATACCAGTAAGAGCAGCGCCAGAAATGGCTGGTAAAGCACCCGTCAAATTGGCTGCCGTCAAACTACTCGCAGGCTTCAAGACACCAGTAAGGGCTGCACCATCAAGTGCTGGTAGAGTACCCGTCAAGTCAGC
>Ga0307996_1000425_pt1 | contig 11077 bp, 14 predicted proteins | sample Davwhametageno35_FD_203143 | JGI IMG/M metagenome (GOLD analysis project Ga0307996, IMG submission 203143) | Marine microbial communities from Davis Island wharf, Antarctic Ocean - #35 | ecosystem: Environmental > Aquatic > Marine > Unclassified | place: Antarctic Ocean: Davis Island wharf...
TCCATACCATCATGTAGTAGTTTTCTGAACTCTTCGATGAGAACTTTAGTATCCCCTTCGAACTCATACATAACACCTTTACCTGGGGTCTTGGCTTTGATTATTTGACCACCATGCAATTCACCGAAGTGACGAACATACATATGTGATAGTAGACCATCATTATCGTCTGCGTCTGCAAGACCTTGCATGTGTGTCATACAGTTGCCTACAGACTTAGGGTAATGATCGATATCATCAAAACCATAGATTTCACCCAACTCTTCGATATCTTCGAGAATACGTGGCGCTCTATAAATTATGGTAAGGTTTGGTGGAATGATAACTAGTTCTTCAAGCATCTTGTAAACTAGGTATTGGCAGTTGAGAAACTTGTAATACACAAATGGATCAATACCACCACTAATCAATTGCTTTGCGAACTTTCGGCGTTCAGCCGCTTGGTGGTGCGCCCACGTAAGTTGTTTTAGTTTATTTGTCATAATAAATTCCCCATGATATTTTCTTTTATTTATACGAAAACGACAAAACGACAAAGGGAGAGCCGAAACTCTCCCTTTTTTACCCTATAGAGTAAATTTACAGTTTTTACTGTGTAGCGTAACTTAGAAGTTGAAAGACAACGTTACAGATGGTGCAATCACTTCTGAATTCATGTTGTAGTTCACTGCGCCTTCCACTGTCAATGCTTCACCCATGATGTACGATGCACCAACGTTTTGTGTCAAGTCATCTGTGTCACCATTAAGATACCCAGTTACACCCATTACAGTAGCATCTACTTCGAAGTTTGTTTGCTCACTCAACGAACCGTATGATACTGCACCACCAAGACGCACACCTTCTAGCATACCTGCTGTGTCTGCACGACCTGCCAAAACCCACTCTTTACTGTCTACGTTATAGTCAGCTACAGTTCCAACATTAAGAATGTTTGCGTCAAAGGCGTATCCTACTTGGATGTTTTCCAAATCTGTTACGTCTGTGCCGATTGCATCAAAACCAAGTGCAACTGTTGCACCCATTGCAGAAACCTGTAGGCTCTCTGTAGCCATTGTTGGCTCTTCAAGTGTACCATTTACTGCTGAACTTTCTGTATCAACCCAAATGTTGCCTTGCTTACCGAAAGACAATTCTGTTGCACCTACTGTTGTACCAACGTTCCATTCGTCAATAGATACTGATGTGCTTGGAGTTGCTTTGAAAGAAATACCACCAGTTACAATACCGGCTGGTGCGTTTACGTCGAGATCAAAAGATGTAGTTGCCCCATACTTGTCATTCGCAGTTTCTGCGATTACTGTTTCGATTGAGCCGCTTACCAATTCAGCATGTGCTGTACCTGCAAGTAGTACCATTACTGCTGTTGTTGTCATTAGTTTATTCATTACATCTTTTCCTTTATGATTGTTTTTAAGTACGACTTTTCTGTTGCTAGGTAAGTCGCCAACCCCCTGTGATTATGCCGCTAGGGCAAATCCAGATGGTGCGAAATTTTCATTTGCATTTAGTTTATTTGATCTATGCGCGATCACCCGATGAACTCCACTCTGCTATCCCGTCCGTCGATCCTAAATTTCGCCCCCATCAAAAGCACATCATCTTCAACCCTCGTGAGGTCTATGTCTCTGCAAAAACACCTTATTGCAGTAAGGCGTAATGTGCTTGTGGTGGAGGCGTTGGGTACTGCCCCCAAGTCCGATCCGTATTTACGTCACTTCAACGTTCACATATAGTATATATCATTAAAAAGGCCAGATGTCAATCATCCAGCCTAATTAGTTATTTTTGTGTGACATATTTGTCAGATTTTCATAGTGTCCTTAACGACATAGAATTTGGCATGTGGTTTCTTCATCGACAACTTAAGCGCCAAATCTTCAAGTGCTTGCTTATTTTTACCACGTTTTCTGACGTATGTTTCATAATTACTCTCAACTACTAATTTGTAAGCCATTATATATCCCCTTAATATTTAATAATTACTGATGCCACGATAATGAGCAACAAGACCCCAGGTACTTCATTTAATATCCGCATCTTCTTTGGCGATGGGATATTCTCACCTTTGATAAAGTTCTTACGCTGTTTACTTAAAAAGCCATGAAAGCCAAACATCAAGAATACACTCACAAGCTTTACATAAGGCCATGTTAGTGACCAGTCAACGTATCCCAAGCCAATGAGAGCAATACCAGAGAATAATGTTGCAAACATTGCTGGCATCATTATTACTCTTAACAGTTTTACTTCCATTGTTTGGAAAACTTTATCCATATCATCCCCAGGAGTTGCCTCTTGGGAATGATACACCATTACTCTTGGCAAATAGAACAGCCCTGCCATCCATGATATTACTGCCAAGATATGTATTATCAAAACGATTTCATACATACTCATAATATAGTCCTTTCAATTAAAATCCGTTTGGTACTAAGATGTAATGGATAAGCAACACGATACCCAAGGATGCGCCAAGACCCACCATCATCTTCATAAAGTCTCGCCCAATCAATGGGAAGACCGTCTTAAATTTTGCTTTGCCTGTGTAACTAGCCATAGCCAATTCACGCCCACAAAGCAATCCTACAAATACCCAAGTCGTTGACATTGGAATATCATTCAGTTCCTTAAAGAAGTATAGGATCAACCAATACACCAGATCGATGATTGTAGCAGATCGAACGTAGCGAGTGTTATGTTTCTCGACTACAATCTGTTGAATCTTACCACCACCTTCACGAAACATGAAGCCAAGCCCAATCACAAATACTGCTGTGATCATAAGCATTAATGGTACGTCTAACTGACGTGGTAAAAACACCGCGATGTTAGCCATGTCGTGAGACAGCCATGTGAACCACAGGAAGCCTGTAGTGACCCACTGAGCCACTCTCCATGCCGTTTTATGCTTTTCCTTGACAGGTTTCGCTTCGTCCAACAGGCGGCTTACTACGAGCCATATCAAATATGCCGCCACAGCCGCAACTGCATAACCCATCATTGACTTCATTAACATCTTTTCTAATACAAATGTACTAGCGAATGCTGATAGAACTAGGAATGATGTTGATACTGGTACGCCGAAACGTGTCAATCCCAACAGAATTGCGGGTGCTAGTGCGTGATACCATTTTACTTCTTGAAATGGAATTTTGTTTAATCGTCCATAACTGATGTCTCCACCATTCATGTACCATCCATACCATAATGTATAGATTAGAACAGCCGATGCGGCTATCCACATTGTTCTCCAATGAAACTTTTCATTGTTTGATGCGATCCATGTACCTAATGTTTGTACTGAATCATTTGCTATTACGGCATAAGCGGCGAATATAAATCCTACCACCATCCATAGAGTGAGTGCGTCCATTTGTTTCTCCTTTTGCTTGACAGCTTTACCCTGTCGCTCACATAAAAAAAGAGGCCAGAACAGCCCCTTTAGAAACTCTATTTATATTTACACAGAACCTAAAATTTTACCCAAATCAATTTTCTCATAAGTTAAATCTAGCATATCCAAGGTTTCAACATCATTGTTTTTTTCAGCAACCTTTGCTTGGAAGTAGAGTTCTTGCATCTGTTCTTTAGTAAGAGAAGGGTTCATATGATATATGTGTATCATGCTACCTCACATTCTTGTGCCATTGACTGATCCATTCGATCTGCCAATCCTTCATAATCTTCTGCGATCATCATGATCTCTTCGATGATGTCTTCACGACTTTTGTTAAACGATGAAGAACGACGTACTAACCGACGCATAGTTTCTGCGACTTGTGTTGCTGATTGAATATCCATTATGCGGCTTCCTTTTCTGCTTCATGCCATGCTTCAATAAACTGTTCGATGTAATCACACTGTTCTGGTGTAAGATCATGTTCAAACAAAAGCTCATCAGCACTCATAGGAGGTAAATCGTTTTCAAAAAGAAAATCTTCGTACTGATCAATTAGTTCATTAAGTGTCATTTTATTTCTTTCGTGTTGTTACCCTTATCTTATGCCATATTGATTCGTTCGTGTCAACCCCCTTGAGTATAAAAAAGTATCTCTAATCCATGTTTTCTCAAGCTAACACGTGGTTCGTTAATACGATCATCATCGTGCTTCTTTTGGTATGCAATATATTGGATAGTAAGTTCTAGTGCCAACAAGTCTCTAAACATGTATGCATCTTTAGTTTTGAGGAACCCACGATGTTCCAGACCATTGCCCATAGGAAGTGCGTCGTACTCCATTGGTTCAATCTGTTCTGGTTCGCACTCCATGCCTTTACGACGTATCGTGTAGATAGCATTGCGAATTATCTTTTGTATCATTGTGTCATGTGCATTCATACTTGATATAATACAACATAAATGATGTTTGTCAACTATGCATTTTTTGCTTGACAAACTTTCTAAGTCATGTATAATAGGGTTAACCCTTATGATATAATAATAGATTCTTTATAAATATCTTTATGGCAGTCTTTGAAGCATTTACTATAGGAAGTACATTATGGAATGGAATGAAAACACACAAGCAATGACACGTTTAAGTATGATGGCTGATTGGCAAGAGTTCCCAGGTTTTAACGCTCAAAAGATGCTTCAAGAAATTGAACCATTCAAAGACTATTGGAAGCGTTATAATCCGAATAAACCCAATAACAGATGGGGTCTTAGTATTACAAGTATGGATGGTGGTCTTAGCGGTGTTCCAGACCTTACTAGCTTAAAGCATTACGAAGAAGAAACTGGCGTTGTGTTGACCAATCATGATATTACTACACCAACATTAGTTTGGGAAGAAAGCGAAGAAGTACAAAGAGTATTGGAACCTTGGAAAAAATGGGTAACACGTTGTCACTTCTTAAGAATGGATAGAGGAGGATTTTTCCCAGAGCACTTTGATGTTAATAAGCTTGACCCAACTTACGATGAAATACGACTTACTGCTTTCGTAGATGTTAATGAATATGATTTTAAATGGATTTACGATGATAAAGTTATCAAAAAAAATCCCGGTTCCGTATGGTATTTCAATGGAAACAAAAGACATTCTGTATTTTCAACGAAAGATGGTATGATAATTATAGTAATATGTTTGGCTTGGGATGCAGAGCTTTTTGCTAAAATGATAAAACATGCGTTAGTAAGCTAATGATTTGGTGTGCGTTAGGAATTATTGCTGGTATTCTGTTTGGTATTATTCCAGGTGCAGGTCCGTTTCTTGCGGTTGCTGTGTTTTATCCGTTCCTAGCGTTCGTATCTCCATTCGAGATATTGCTATTCTATGTAGCACTTATTATCACATCAAATTACACTAATTCAGTTACAGGTATATTATATGGTATTCCAGGAGATGCGGCGGCTGTAACGACTGCACGTCATGGTCATAAGATGTTCTTAGAGGGTAATGGTCACTATGCTGTTAGCAGTAATGCTGTATCTAGTACATTGGGTTCTATATTCGCTATAGGCATATTCCTATTCTTTTTAGATAACGTATTTGACCTCTTTAAGTTTTATAATAGTACATTACAAGTAGCAGTCATATTCATTGCAGTTTTATGTCTTGCAATTCTTTCTGAACAATCCAAATGGAAATCTTTATCTCTTTTTATATTAGGTGGTGTACTAGCTAAAATTGGCTTTGACAATTTAACTTATGAGACGTGGGGTACATTTGGAATTGATTACCTAACACTTGGTATTCCCTTTAGTGCTGTCATGATTGGCTTATACATTATACCAGAGATATTAAAATTTAAAGACAAAGAGTTTGAGGAAAGTGAGAAAATATCTAAGTTTGGGTACGACATTAAAACAGTGCCTTCTACAATGATTGGTGCTTTTGTTGGATTTTGGTCTGGTCTAATCCCAGGTGTTACAAACATTTTAGGTAGTTACTTAAGTGCAAGTATGGTTAAATCTGATATAAATAAGATTGCGGCGGCAGAGTCTGCAAATAATAGTGGCGCATTAAGTTCTCTACTGCCTTTGATCATCTTGGGAATACCTATTGTAAGTTCTGAAGTATTAATATACTACCTTGTGCTTTCACGGGGATTTACGTTCGATGTAGACAACCTTTATGTGTTTACATCAATACTATATTACATACCATTTGTTTTGATGACATGTTTACTACTGTCTTGGGTGTGTTTTAATCAACTAGGTATAATAGCAAAACTAATAAAGAAATATAAACACATGCTAACGATTGGAATAGTTCTATTCATATCAGCTATGAGTATATGGGCATATCCTATTAAAGAATGGATGGTTATATCTTTATTAATTATGAGCGCTTTAGGATATTTTATTAGGAAGTGGGATACGTTCCCAGTTCTTTATGGCTTCTTTTTAACAGACTTATTCTGGAATAACTTAATGAGAGTGGTAGCGATATACACATGAAAAATCTTATCTTAGCATACGAACGTGGTCGTCATAGAATTGATGTAATGAAAAACTCTTTAGAAAGTTTAGGTCAATCTGTAATTGTGGTTACTGGTAACTTCGATGATATAGAAGGACCCTTTGATAGGATATGGAGCATTTCAGAAAGTTTGTTGCCAATTCAAGCACAGTTAGAATTGAAATGGGGGATCAATAACCTATCTGTATCAGCGGCTGATACATTGACAGACAAGAAAAAGTTTGATGACTTTTGCATTAAAATTGGGTTGGGAGACTTAGTACCAAAGAGTGTCATACCAACTAAAGAGGAAGACTTGTTTGATGGAAATATTATAGTTAAACCTACTGTTGGCTCTGGTACTAAACTTGATGGATTTGCTTACACTTCTTTTTTCAGTAAACAAGACATGTTAGATAATGCGCCAAATGATTTCTTTGATATAAACAAAACGGGGTTCAAAGACCCTGACTTCAACAACGTTTTGGGATATTACATGGTTCAAGAAGCATTGCCAGAGCATTCTGAAGTGTATGCACCATATTATTGGATTAATGGCGATGGTGAATTTAAACGTTTATTTACAGTTAAGCTAACTACAAGACGTACTAACTATAGCAACTCAAAATTTATGGTACACCCTCATTGGATTGAAACGATACCATTTGATGAAATACCGACAGAAGTAAGCCAACACTTCGATACATTTGTCGAGTATGTTGCAGATGTCTTATGTGTTAAGAACATGTTTCTTTCTGGACCCGATTACTATTTCTATGATGGGATCGTGAAGATGATTGACTGTAATCCTAGAATTGGACAAGGTGTTCAGATAATGGATAAGATACACGACGGCAAATACTTATCAAGTGTTATAAGTGGAAATCCAATAGAAATCAAAAAGAATTTTGTATGGGGATTTACTGAACTAAAACCAGGAAAGATAAAATCCATTGCTGACCACTCACATCTCAAGAAATATTTCACAGAGACGTCACATGAATTGTTTTCTGGTAAAGAAATATTAAAACAATCTAATGTCTCTGATAGTATCTTTCAGCATAATCTTATTGTGTCAGGCAAAGAAAAACCCGATGCGCGTGAAGCGTACCGGGTTATCCGTAAAGAATTACAGGATTGTATTGAATACGATTAGTTCATGTTCAACTGAATCGCTGCATTTGTCTTTGCTACAATGTCTACTTTATTATCATCGTTGATAACGTATGTCACAGTACCTCCAAACGAAGTCTGCCATGCTTCAGTAGAAGAAATTTCAGTCACTGCATTACGAAGATTTGAAACAGTTTCTTCTGATGCATTTACTGCCAAAATCAGATCAATAAAGGCAAAGTCTAAATCACCAGCAGCACTAAATGCAAAACATGTACCGTCTGCTTCTACTTTTGCTTGGCGCGTTTGGATCGTAAAGATTGTATCAGCATCGCCGCCTAGATAACCGCGTGTTGTTCCACCACTACCATCGTATGGCACAACTTCAAATGTTGCATTTACTTCAGTACCAAGTTCACCTAAGAATTTGCTTACTGGCGCAGATGCTCCCCAAGTTGCTACCTTAATAGTCTCGCCATTCAAATCAGCAAGAGATGTATATTGACGACTACAGAGGATTGTTTCGTATACTTGCAAAGCTACGATAGTATCACCATCAATAGTTGGTTGAGGTAGAGTATCATCTGCTGGCCATTCTGTTGACCACATAGTTACTACGTCACCACCATCAAAATATGACGATGCGATTACTGGGTTTCCAGCCTGTACAACACTTGTACCTAGCTTGTCTGCAACCATACTCATGACCGCATTAAAACCACCTGTATCTGATCCAGTGTTTACAACAGTTGTGTCTGCTGACGCGCATGTTGCCATAAATGTAGTGGCAATAATAAAGTTTTTAATCATAGTGTAGTTCTCCTTGTTAGAATTGTTAATAATTTTATAGTATCACAAAGTTGCATAAATGTCAACTTATTTAGTCATCAAAAAACCAATCCAAAGTTCTTAGAGATCATGTGAACCATGACAGTATTGTTCTCAGCTATTTTTGTTTTGAGATTGTGTTTGCAAATTTTGTGTTCTTTCGTACCTTCAGTGTAGGACTTGATGTTACTTTTATGGTGCTTAAGGTGCCAAGTCTCTGATAGTCGCATGACTGGAACCTCATTCATTTTTACCTTATACGACATAATTGTTTCGTTGTCATAACCAAAAGATTTTTGAATTTGTGGTGGATATATAGAATCCTCTTTGAGTTCTGTCATCATATTTAACACGTCATCTATGTCAGAAAAGTAGTCTAGTTTTTCCATCACCTTTCTGCTTGCCATCATGATGCCCGTATTAAACACTTTGTTATCAGGCTCGACATCTTCCTCAGATAACATGGCATGGCAATTCCAATACTTTGCTTCTGGTGACCTAAAGTCTTTATCGTAGACTTTGAAGTAATTAGAATTTTGCAGTTTCACACCAACATCTTCGTCGGTAGACGAATCACAGCACAAATGATGCTCAGCCTTGAGATAGTCAAACGCATCATGATCAGATACAAACACAACATCGAAATCTACATACAATACCAAATCATACAGACCTGTCATGTAATCTAATAGATATACTTTGTATAAATTGATCACATCGTACTCTGACAAGTTAGGGAACCTAGAACGAAATGTTTCGTATCTCTCATCTCTTGTAAAGTGTATGTAAGTTGCGTTGTGATTGTGTGCGTATTCAAGATGATTTTTATACAGACTATCTTTATATTCTGCCAATCTTTCTTGTGTTCGCTTACTCTTGTTGACAGGATCATCAGAAGGGCCACGTGGATTATCGAGCCTTTCGTCAGGAATTTCGATATAGATGGAATATATCAGCTTTGTTTTATCCTCAAAGAACGCATTAAACTTCTTATTAATAAAATGTGCAATTTCAATATTGTCCCAATCCAAATCTTTTGGCTTGTTGTTTATTACGGTGTGCCAACGCCTGTCCATGATCACATACGGAATATTCTCACTCTCCACCACATAAGAAAATATAGCCTCATTATTTGGATAGTAATACATTCTCAGAAATTTATATTCGTCGGTATCTACCCCATGCAAGCGCATTTCGTTTATTCTTTCGATGATGCTTGGAAGGCGTTCGACAAACTTCACCTGTTTGATATGCTCAGACTTTGCAATCATAATACCAGTGTTTATTACTTCATTGTCTTTCCCACCCAACAAATCTTTTGTGATGTGATACTTCAGTGTGGGGCTACGATTGCCAATTTTTTCGAACATCACGCCTTCAATGTCTTTGCTAGTCACGTCAGCAGTATCTGTTTGGATGTGGTAGCCCTGAGATAAATCTAATTCATCAAACACGTTCTTCTCTGTGTTGAACACCACGTCCATATCTACATACATAACCTCATCATAATCATTAGCCAACTCTGCCATGATGTGGTGTTTGTACAGATTAGTCTTCGTGAATTCTAGGCCAGCGTCAACATCAAAATCTTTCATAGTGTTGTGGAAAAACTTGAACTCTACATTGATTAGGCTATTAGCATATTCTTCTTTGTTTGAAATCAGTCTATCAAAGTATTCTTTAACAGACTCAGTAGCGTAATGGTTTGTACCCCATTGATCTTGTTCCTTTTCAATATCATCGTAGGTTGTAAATATAACTCTTTTCATACGCCTATCACCATATAACGTGTGCATTCCTCATTAACTTGCATTTCACCTTTCCACATTACAACAGCCAAGTCTAACGACTCGACAAACTCATCTAAACTATTATGTGTATTAATATGACTTTGAATAGAATGGTAATTGTTGCTTTGAAAACAAATCATAGTCTCTCGTGTCTTTGCACCAAGCATCAATCGTATATCATCTGGTTCCATATGCTCACAACTTGTATTGATAATAAGTTGATACGCATCAGCCCTTGTGAAGAAGTAGTCTAAGGCATCGTCAGTGATGGGGTAGTTGTTTTCGAAGTCTTTGTTGCCTTCTTGCAATATATGCGTGTAATACTCGCACAGTGGGTCTGTATCAACACTCCAAATGTTAATATCATTTCCAATCTTTTGTCTGAGTAACATGCCATTCAAACCATACCACCCACCAAGAACAACTACATCTCGCAAAGGAGAATATTGAAATTGTTCTTCTGTAAGGAACGGTGTTAGGGTATCAACAAGCCATTGCTTGGATGTCCATTGAGTATCATTTATAGCATTCATAATATCATAACTACGATACAAGTCTACATCTTCATCGTACTGAGAACTTCTATAGATTTCCTCTATTTCTCTTAATGCGTTATTATAAATTCTGGCTCTGTAATTCATATTTCATTCCATTATACATATCAATTGGTGCATTTCTAAATTCATTAGCAACGCTGTTCACAAGCCCATGATCAAAAGTATTAAACTCCAATCCTTCGTGGACTAAAAATCTGTCAATGCCTTTATACTTACGCATGAAGTAATCTTTGTTAGACATGAAGTGATCCCATATATGAGTTTGTTCACCAGCAGTCCATGTAATCACAGAACTATTTATGTGAACATCATAAGCATGTGGAGCCATGTATAGATCGTCTTTCCAATAGTCTTTAAGTATAGTTAGGCCATCCCACTT
>Ga0307996_1000427_pt1 | contig 11060 bp, 8 predicted proteins | sample Davwhametageno35_FD_203143 | JGI IMG/M metagenome (GOLD analysis project Ga0307996, IMG submission 203143) | Marine microbial communities from Davis Island wharf, Antarctic Ocean - #35 | ecosystem: Environmental > Aquatic > Marine > Unclassified | place: Antarctic Ocean: Davis Island wharf...
GGTTCTAGCCTAAAAGCCAATATATTTTATAGCTATCAGGTTAAAGTTAAATATGGAATTATAAATTTCGTTCCTTTATTAAAAGAAAATGGAATAATAAAAAAGATAACCTCATTTAAATTAAATTACGTTTACACTCAGGAAAGTGTTTTTGAAACAAATTCTGTTTCAAGAGGAGGTTCAAGGGGATTTAAAAATTCTTCAGTTTTAGCACAAGGAGTCTATTGCAAACTATCTTTAAAGACGGATGGTATATATAAGGTTACTTTCGAATTTCTTAAGGAAAACGGAATTTTAGCTGCTTCTATCTCTTCTAACCTGATAAATGTATATGGAAATCATAACGGAATGCTTCCAGAAAAGAACGGAGAAGATAGAGTAGATGATTTAGAAAAAAATGCTGTAAAAATGGTTGATGGGGGAGATGGAATATTTGGAGACGGAGACTATTTCTTGTTTTACGGACAAAGTCCAGACAAATGGGAATATAAGGCCATAAGTTCTAGATTTATTTTTCATAAACATTTGTATTCAAAGGATTCCTATTTCTTTGTTAACGTAAATGATAATTCGGGAGCAAAAAGAATTACGGATTTAAATTCATCTTCATCTACTGTGACAAATACAGTTTCATCTTTTGATGATTATCAAGCAAAAGAAGATGAAAAGATTAACATCATGAGCTTATCAAGTAAAGGGGGTTCAGGGAAGTTATGGGTTGGAGATGTCTTTGAAGCGAACTTATTTGCAAATTATAATTTTAATTTCCCAAATATTGATGTTACCTCAAATGCTACTGTTTATTCATCCGTTCTGGCATTAACAAATTATCCAACTTCTAGTTCGTTTTCAATGTCATCAAATGGAAGTTCGACAACTATAAATTTACCCGGTATTCCATTAGGAACTCACAGCTCAGTTGCACTAAGAAGGGATGGTTCTATGACTTTTTCACCCTTATCAAGCACTGTTGGGGTGAGTTTAACTTACAATAAGCCATTGGGCCAAAGTGGTGTAGGTTACTTAGATTATATTGAAGTAAACGTAAGACGAAACCTTACAATGAGTAATAATCAAATAATTTTTAGAGATGTAAATTCAGTTGGTGCAGGAAATGTTTCAAGATATAATATGACAGCTGCTACCAATGTTGATGAAGTTTGGGATGTTACCAATCCATTTGAGATTAAAAATGTGGTTTACAACAAAGTTTCTTCGGTTTTGGATTTTACCTTGGAAACAGATTCATTAAAAACCTTTGTTGCTTATAAAAATAGTGGATTCTTAGTTCCAGTTTACGAAGGAGAAGTGTTAAATCAAAACATACATGCGGAAGTTGTTCCTGATTTACTTATTGTTTATCACCCTTTATTCTTAACTCAGGTTGACAAATTAATACAATTTCATGAGGCAAATGGATTAAGTGTTTTGAAAGCAAGTGTACAACAAGTATACAATGAATTTTCTGGAGGGATGCAAGATGTAACTGCAATAAAAACTTTTGCAAAAATGTTTTACGATAAAGGTGTTTCTACTCCACCTAAATATTTATTATTGTTTGGAGATGGTTCATACGATTACAAAAATAGAGTTCAACCCAATCATAATTTTGTTCCAGTTTATGAGTCAGACAATTCCTTATCCGATATTTCTTCCTTTGTAACGGATGATTTTTATGGAATATTAGATGATGGAGAATCTATAGGGGATTATGATTTTCTTGATATGGCCGTAGGACGATTAACCGTTGTTTCTTCAATTCAAGCAGAACAAGTTGTTGATAAAATCATTAATTATCAGAAACAGAATGTTCCTATTTCTCAAGTGTACAACTGTAATTCGGGATCAAATAGTGGCTCCTCCTATGGGGATTGGAGAAATAAATTATGTTTTGTATCTGATGATATAGATGAAACCTGGGAGGCTGATTTTTTCGTGCACACAGAAAATGTTATGGATTCTATTGCAGTAAACCACCCTACATTTAACATTGCTAAAATTCATATGGATGCCTATAAACAAACTTCAGTTTCTGGAGGAGAGAGATACTTGGATGGAACAGAGGTATTAAGAAGAACTATTGAAGAAGGAGTTTTGATTACCACATACGAAGGGCACGGGGGTGAAGTAGGTTGGGGATCAGAAAGATTTTTGGATTTATCCACAATTAATGGATGGACAAATAAAAATAGGTTAACTGTAATGTTAACAGCAACCTGTGAGTTTAGTAAATATGATGACCCATCAAGAACATCTGCAGGAGAGCTTTGTTTATTAAATCCAGAGGGAGGAGCTGTTGCATTATTTACAACAACCAGACCTGTTTTTCAGGGATCTAATAAACAGTTAATAACCGCCTTTTTTGAGGAGGTATTTATAAAAAAAGCAGATGGTTCTCCAAGAACATTGGGAGAGATTTATTTAGAAACAAAGAATAATTCAAGAGTTATAGGAGATAATAATTCTAGAAGATTTTCTTTGATAGGGGATCCAGCATTAAATTTAGCTTTTCCTAAACAAAATATCACAACAACAGAAGTTAATAACGTACCCGTAAATTCAGCTATTGATACATTAAAAGCATTGAGTAAAATTTCGATAAAAGGATTTGTATCCGACATAAATGGGGCATTAATTTCTGATTACAATGGAGTCGTTTACCCTACTGTATTTGACAAACCTTTGACTCTTTCTACTCTTGGTAATAGAAATTTAGGAGATGTAAGAACTTATGATTTACAGTCTAGTGTTTTGTATAAAGGAAAGGCGTCTGTAAAAAATGGACTGTTTGAATTTACTTTTTTAGTTCCAAAAGATATAAACTATCAATTTGGATACGGAAAAATAAGTTACTACTGCTATAATGGGACAGATGATGGGGCAGGATATTTTAATAAAATAAATGTGGGAGGTGTTGATTTAACAGCTTCGCCAGATAATGATGGTCCAGTAGTTGGTTTATATATGAATGATAATAATTTTGTTTCTGGTGGAATTACTGATGAATTACCCTCGATTTATGCAGAGTTATTTGATTCTAGTGGAATTAATACGTCAGGAAATGGAATTGGACATAATTTAACAGCAATTTTGGATGAAAAAACAAGTAATCCTTTGGTGCTTAATAATTATTTTGAAGCTGATTTGGATTCCTATCAAAGTGGTAAAATTAATTATCCAGTGTCTAGATTAGCTGAAGGAAATCACACCTTGAGTATTAAAACTTGGGATGTGCACAATAATTCATCCGATAATATAATAGATTTTATTGTAGTAGAAAAAGTCGAACTTTCTATTAATCATGTATTAAACTATCCAAATCCATTTACTACTAGGACGCAGTTTTTCTTTGAGCACAATCAGTCTTGCGAGTTTTTAGAAGTTCAAGTTCAGGTATTTACTATCTCAGGGAAGTTGGTGAAAACTATTAATACGCCTGTAAAAACCCAAGGGTTTAGAGTAGATGCAATAGAGTGGGACGGAAGAGATGATTATGGAGATAGAATAGGAAGGGGAACCTATATTTACAAAGTAAAAGTAACAGATGACGAAGGAAATAAAGTTGAAAAATATGAAAAACTCGTGCTTCTAAAATAAATAATATATAAGTTTATTATATATTTGTCATATCTAATTACAAAAAGAAATTATCTGGAAAAAATTCTACTTTTAAATTTTTACTGCTTACAACTCTCTTTTATTTCGTAAAAGTTTGTTTTTATGCAAAATAACACCAAATGACACAATATAATTTCTTAAGAATATCTTCTTTAATATTTTTGGGTTTCTTAGTTTCTAAAACTCTAAAGGCTCAAGCAGATAAAACGGATTTGCAATTGAACACAATTACAACTGCAGTTCCATTTCTATTAATTTCTCCAGACTCCAGAGCAAGTGCAATGGGAGATATGGGAGTTGCAACTGATCCAGATATTAATTCTCAACATTGGAACGCTTCTAAATATGTTTTTTCTGAAGACGAAGGGGGAGTAGCCTTTTCTTATTCGCCTTGGTTAAGGAGTTTAGGAATTAATGACATTAATCTAGTTTACCTTGCAGGATACAAAAAACTGGATAAAAATTCAGCAATCTCTGCAAGTATGAGGTACTTTTCTTTAGGGAGCATTACTTTCACTGACATAACGGGAAATACAATTAAACAATCCAACCCTAAGGAATTTGCTTTTGATTTAGCTTACTCTATGAAACTATCAAAGAATTTATCAGGTTCTATTACAGCAAGATTTATAAATTCAAATTTAACTGATGGCTTGACAGTAAATGGAGTAGACACAAAGCCAGGAAGAGCAGTTGCTATAGATTTAGGTGCTTTTTATAAAACTAAAAAGTTTAAATTGGGAGATTATAAATCCACTGTAAATATTGGAATGAATATCTCTAATATTGGTAATAAAGTGTCTTACACGAATACAAGTACTAGAGACTTTTTACCTTCAAACTTAAGACTTGGTTCAGTACTTAATATGGAAATTGATGATTATAATCAATTCTCTGTTGGAGTAGATTTAAATAAATTATTAGTGCCAACACCACCAGCTTATTCTAGAACAAATTCTAATGAAATTGTTGCAGGAAATACAAACTCAGACATGAGTCCAGCACAAGGTATTTTTGGTTCGTTTAATGATGCACCAGGTAATGTTTTGTATAACGATAATGATGAATTTATTGGAGTAGAAGATGGAAGTGTTTTAAAGGAAGAGTTAAGAGAAGTAAATATTTCTTTAGGTGCAGAATACTTGTATAATAAAATATTTGCTGTGAGAGCAGGGTATTTTCACGAAAACTACTCCAAAGGAAATAGAAGATATGTAACAATGGGTGTAGGACTAAAATACAGTAAATTTGAGTTAGATTTTTCTTATTTAGTAACAGTTACAAATCAAAATCCATTGGCAAACACAATTCGTTTTTCACTTGCATTTAACTTAGGAAATTCCTCAGGTAACGCAGCTCAATAATTTTATATGAACATTCGTACAGGAATAGGATTTGATGTACACCAACTAGTCGAAGGCGAAGAGTTTTGGTTAGGTGGAATCTTGTTAGATTATCACAAAGGAGGGTTAGGACATTCGGATGCAGATGTATTGCTGCATGCAATCTGTGATGCTTTGCTTGGCGCAGCCAATTTGGGCGATATAGGAAAACATTTTCCAGATACTTCTGCGGATTATAAAGGAATTGACAGCAAAATTTTATTAAAAAGAGTAAGTGAATTAATTTCAGAGAAAGACTATAAAATCTCTAATATTGATTCTACAATCTGTCTTCAAAAACCAAAACTAGCTCCCCATTTAGATACTATGAAGGGTGTAATTGCCAAAGTTTTGGGATTAGCCATTGATCAAGTTTCTATAAAAGCAACAACAACCGAAAAACTTGGTTTTGTTGGAAGAGAAGAAGGAATAAGTGCGTATAGTTCGGTACTTATTTTTAAATAATTCAATTTACATAGTAATTTTAAGAACAGTTTAAAAAGGGAATCTTTTTTAGATACTATTTTTTTGTTAAATTTGCATTCTTGTTTTTTTTAAGACAGGAAATAAAAATTTAAAACTAAAATTTAGATGGCATTAAACATTGAAGAATTATTAGGAGATAATAGCAAGATGTTATTGGACCACACCTGCACAACTATTGACAAAGGGATGTTGACTTTACCAAATCCAAACTTTGTATCAGAAGCCTTTACAATGACAAATAGAAGTCCACAAGTAATGAGAAATCTTGAGGCAATATACAGTCATGGAAGGTTAGGAGGAACAGGATATGTTTCTATTTTACCAGTAGATCAAGGGATTGAGCACTCTGCAGGTGCATCATTTGCACCAAACCCAATTTATTTTGATCCAGAAAACATTGTGAAATTAGCAGTAGAAGGAGGTTGTAATGCAGTAGCATCTACTTTTGGAGTATTGGCATCTTGTTCAAGGCAATATGCTCATAAAATACCTTTTATTGTAAAATTAAACCACAATGAGATGTTGACTTACCCAGAAACATTTACTCAGATATCTTTTGGATCTGTTGAAGAAGCATGGAATCTTGGAGCAGCAGCTGTGGGAGCAACAATCTATTTTGGATCTGAAGATAGTAACAGACAAATAATTGAAGTAGCACAAGCATTTGAAAGAGCTCACGAATTAGGAATGGCAACAATTCTATGGTGTTATTTGAGAAATCCAGGGTTCAAGAAAAACGGAGTAGATTACCATACTGCAACTGATATTACTGCGCAAGCAAATCACTTAGGAGTAACAATTCAAGCAGATATTATTAAGCAAAAACTACCTACAAATAATGGAGGATATACTGCGGTTGATTTTGGAAAAACTCACGATAAAGTTTATTCTGAATTAAATACGGATAACCCAATTGATTTGTGTCGTTACCAAGCAGCAAATTGCTACATGGGTAAAATAGGATTGATAAACTCAGGTGGAGCTTCTACAGGAAGTAAATCTTCTGATATGAGTGAAGCAATTACAACTGCTGTTATCAATAAAAGAGCTGGAGGTCATGGATTAATTTCTGGAAGAAAAGCATTCCAAAAAGAAATGAGCGAAGGAGTAAAATTATTAAATTCCATTCAAGATGTGTATCTTGATGACTCTATTACAATAGCATAATAGCTATAAAAAAACTAATACTGAATAAACAATTGTTATTCAGTATTTAAAAAGACATATAACTATGGGATGGTTTTCTAGAAAAGACAAAAATATTAGTACTCCAACAGACCAGAAGAAAGATACTCCTGATGGTTTTTGGCATAAAACTCCAAGTGGAAAAATTGTCGACAGAGATGATTTGGATGGAAATAGTTGGGTGGCTGAGGAAGATTCTTATCATTTTAAGATTGGTTCAAAAAGATATTTTTCAATCCTTTTTGATGACGATAAGTTCAAAGAATTGGATAAAGATTTGGAATCAAAAGATCCTTTGAAATTTACAGATACTAAGTCATATGAGAATCGATTAGTAGCTTCACAAAAAAAATCTGGACTTAAAGATGCTGTAAGAACAGCTTACGGAAAGACTTCGGGAGAACCAATAGTGATTGCTTGCATGGATTTCGCATTTATTGGAGGTTCTATGGGATCTGTGGTAGGAGAGAAGATTGCAAGAGCGATTGATTATGCTATTAAGAAAAATTGTCCTTTTATGATGATTTCAAAATCGGGAGGAGCAAGAATGATGGAAGCAGGTTTTTCTTTGATGCAAATGGCAAAAACATCTGCAAAATTGACTTTATTGGCTAAAGCTAAATTACCTTATATCTCTTTATTAACTGATCCTACTACAGGAGGAGTTACGGCTTCGTTTGCAATGCTAGGAGATGTAAATATTGCAGAGCCTGGAGCATTAATTGCATTTGCAGGACCGAGAGTTGTAAAAGAAACAATTGGAAAAGATTTGCCAGAAGGTTTTCAAACTTCGGAGTTTTTACTGGAACATGGTTTCTTAGATTTCATTGTCGACAGAAGACAATTGAAAGAGAAACTAGCACTGCTAGTAAAAGTATTTTAAATAAAAAAAGCGATTCAATGGAATCGCTTTTTTTATGTCTTATAATTTCTTGCTACCTTCTGTTATGGATGTGTTTCTCCATTTGTGCCAACTGTGATTTTATTTCTGGGTTGGTTGGGTTACACGCTTTAGCTTTTTTAAACAAATTGGTAGCCTGAGCAAATCTTCTTGATTGTAACTCTATTCCACACAATTGAAGGTAAGCTGTTGCTTTGCTGTCTTTGTCAGCCAATCCTTTGTCTAGAGCTATTCTAAGGTTTTTCTTAGCTTCATTCTTTTTGCCATTTTGCATGGCAATCATTCCCAATTGCAAATAAGAACTTCCTTCGCTTCCTGCACCAAGGACTTTACTTTTGCTTTTTATACTCTTGTTCATTAGCTTTTCAGCCCCTTCAAAATCTTTGTTTGCCATTGCCATGTTAGATTGTAACATGTAAAAACCTTGTCTGATTGGTTTGAATAACAACCTTGGAAAAATAACTGTTTTAATATATTTTTGAGCGGACTCCATATCGCCAGCTTGTATTGCTTCTTGAATAAAGCGGATAGGTCCAAAAAATATGTGAGAACCTACTGCGATAATCATTAAAATAAGTGAGAACCACCACAAGCCATCTAGCTTGGTAAAGCTAAGAGCGATTGTAGAAAGGATAAGTACGATTCCTATATAGAATCTAAATTCTAATAGTTTTTTATAAATGGTCATCAATATCATCATAAGGCAATTTTTTTGTCTGTTTAAGGTGCAAATTTAATGAAAATTTGTACCACAATAAATTAAATTTTAGAATATAAACAAACCCTTACTTCACTTGATAAGAATAATATCCCCCTTTATTTTTAATTTTTCTGTAGATGGCTTGTGCTTCTTTTAGTTTATCGCTATTTTCTAAGCTATTTGCTTTGAACCACTGGGCGTCTTCAAAGAAAAAATCAAAGCCATTTACCATAGCTTTATCAAAATAAGGAATAGCTTCTTCGTATTTTTTTTGATAGAATAAAGCATACCCAATATAAAATTCAGCATTGGCATCTTTGGGGAAATGAGTTAATATGATTTTAAAATTTTCAATAGCTTGAGCATAGTTATGCTCTTTCAGTTGAAAAAGGCTGTTTTTCAATTGTTCTTTATAAGTGATTACCCTCTCTATTATCCCATTTCCTATGTCTATTCCGTTTTCATCTTTATTAGGTTTACTTGCTTCAATTCCAATTAGTTCCCTTTTTACAGGAATGGTGTTGGTGTAAATAACAGAGTAATCTATAGCTAGAAAGTCATAATATAACAAGGCCTTTGTCTTAGCCTTATAGGCTGTATAATCGGTTTTTTGTTTAATCTCTATCGGGTTCAATTCCATTTTTGGAATCTCAAAAAAATCTCTTTTTGGGATTGTCTCTTCTTCGGTTTTAGGTGATTCAGCTTTTTCTTTTTTCTTTTTTCTTCTGGTAACAGGAACTACAATTTCTTTTTCAGTTATTTCTGGTTTTATTATTTCAATAATCTCTTCTTGTTTTTCTTCCTCTTCTTGAGGAATAACTTGTGCAATTGTTGTGTTTTCTATTTCTAGTTTTGGCGAATTGAATATAATTACTAACACCAAAGAAAGGATAGCTAATATACTAAGAGGAATCCATACTTTTGATACTTTATTCGTTTTGAATGCAGGAATGTTCCCAATAGCTTTAGGGAATTCATCAAAACCTTCTGTGGCACCTGCCAAAAACTCATCTTTCGACTTCAGGCTTTCAAAGTCTTGCAGTTCTTTGCCAGAAAGCTTGCCTTGGTAATAGCTTTTAATAAGCTCTCCCAAGTTTTTGCTATCTATGTTGGAATTTGTTTTCATTGTATTTCCGTTATTCATAATTAAATGCCCATTATGGGCCATCTTTTTTTGTTTAGTGAAATCAGTTTAACCATTAAGATTTAGCTCAAGGTTTCTTTTTCCATTTTGTATGCTACTTTTTACTTCCTTTAAGTTCAAGCCAGTTTCCTCAGCAATTTGACTGTAACTTTTGTTTTGGAGGTAAAATAATTCAATACAAACTCTTTGGTTTTCTTTTAGTTTGGGGATAAATTCCTCAAGTTTTGTAAGTAACAATTCTTTTTCTTTGTGTTTTTCGGCTTCATCCTCTTCTTGTTCTAGAGGTTCTGAATCGATAGGGGTTTTGTATATTTTTTTAGTCTTTCGCAATTCCATCAGACATTGGTTTTTTGTAATTTGATACAACCAAGGTTTAAAATTTCGCACTTCGTTTTTATTTAGTTCAGAGATGAGTTTTTCAAAAACTTGCATTAAACTATCTTGCGCATCAGCAATATTTTTGAGGTATTTCAAGCTTACACCCATCACTAAAGGAGAATAGCGAACATAAAGTTCTCCAATACATTTTTGGTCGTTAGACTCTTTGTAAAGGAGAACAATATTTTCATCCGAAAGGGATTTTATATGTTTTCGAGTTATTCTCAAGTTTTTTATTTGGTTTAAAGTTATACGAATTATTCGTAAGTGATTCCCATTTCTGCTACTCTTTGGTTATACAGGTCAAAGAAGTTTTTTGTTTCAATCTCTATTACTCCACCCGAAGTATCTCCATATTTTGCAGGAAGTCCACCTGTGTAAACTGAATAAGATTTGATTGCAGCTGCAGGGTAAGAAGGTACAGCTCCTGCTATTTTCATTCCATCAAGGTAAGTTGTAATTCCGTTACTTCTTGATCCTCTAAAATAGACCTCTCCAGTTCCTTCATTGAAAGTGATAGCTCCATCAGCTAAAGATTCTAATAGAGCACCCGAGTTTCTTAAATTAGCCATTTCTTTTAGTTTTTCGGCTTTTATGGTTGGTTTATTTACTTCATAAGGATTGATAATATTTGCACTAATTGTAATTATTTTCAACATTTCAGCACTTGCAGAAAGAAATATAGTATCTCTAAATGCTATTTGATCTGTTTTTACTTCTATTGTTAATTGTACTGGTTTTTTTCCAGAAAATGAAACATCTAAAATATAGGTTCCAGATTGTAGTGGTTTAATTGTAAATTTCCCATTAAAATCAGAGATATCTCCCATTGTATTTCCTGCATAAGTTACTTTAGCTGTAGCGTATGGTAGAGGTTCATTTTCATCATAATCCCAAATTAGTCCTTTTATCTCGCCTGTTCCTTGACTCATTCCTGAGAATCCTAAACTAAGAAGTAATCCTAATAATAGAGTTGTAATTGTTTTCATCTTGTGTTGTATTTATAAAATTAATAATTGTTTTACCGGTCTTTGGTAATAAGATGCAAACGGGTTATTAATTCCATAAAAATAATTAGATTTCTTTTTATTACTTCTCTTTTAGAATGTAATTTTTTATGAATGGAAAAGCCTTATCAATCCAAAAAACCTTGAATCAACTCAACTAATTCTTGAGGTTTTTCAGCATGAACCCAATGTCCTGCTCCTTCAATAGTTTCAATTTCTGAATTTGGAAATAAAGCCTCTATTCTATCAAAATCAGAAT
>Ga0307996_1000428_pt1 | contig 11054 bp, 9 predicted proteins | sample Davwhametageno35_FD_203143 | JGI IMG/M metagenome (GOLD analysis project Ga0307996, IMG submission 203143) | Marine microbial communities from Davis Island wharf, Antarctic Ocean - #35 | ecosystem: Environmental > Aquatic > Marine > Unclassified | place: Antarctic Ocean: Davis Island wharf...
TAAGCCGTATGTAATAGATGCTTGCCAAGCTACTGTTGCTGGATTAGCCCAGTAAGCTGGCGAAGAAACAGGGTTGTGGTTAATATTATTGTTAGTTAATGATTGGTATAAAACTTCATCTGAACCGGTTACCATAAAACCTGTTTGGTAAGTTTGGCCTGCTGACCAAGCAATACTGTATAGCAAACTCCAGTATGTTCCACTGCCTGATGCTGTTGGGTCATTACCTTGGTTACCGTTTAAAAGGCTTTCATAATAAACGCCATCACTTCCTCGAACCACTTGCCCTGCCGAGTATATTTTACTAGCCAGCCAAGGCGTACCAAAGGCAGAAGTGGTTTCTCCAATAGGATCCCGCACTTCTATTTGTACGTCACTAGAGTTTGTTAATATTGCTTTAGCAACGCCATCAAAAAAGATGTTAGGCTGCCGACCTGCTGCTGATAATAGAACAGGGTTTGGATTAGCAATGGATAAATTAATATCTGCGTATGTATCTTTAGGCGTACTGGTTCCAGTTTCGTAAAAATAAATTTTACCACTAATTAATGGATCGCCTGCATCATCAAAATATTGGTCTGCTAAATTGCCGAATCTGCTCATTGTAAATGTGTCCTATTTATCGTTCATGTAATGCAAAAATTCATCTATAAGTAAACGTCACTCTAATCAGCGTTTCTTCTATCTACAGATCTTTCAAGGCCGCCATTAAAAAAGTTATCCCACACTTTACCAGCTAGAGGAAAGTGCCGCAATACAGCGGTAGGCGCTTCTCCTTCTATTAATTGATTAGCCGCCTTAATAGATCCCTCAAATACACCAGTAGGCGGTATTACTAAATTTGCTGCCGCTGCTGACACTCGCCCCGTAGTGACTTGATCTTTTAAATATGATGAGCCACCAAAAGTCTTAAAGAAGTTAACCACATATTGATCTAACGCATCACTTGGGCTATTAATATAACCGCCCCTTCCTTGCGCCCTATCTTTAGCTTCGGACACTAAAGTATTAGCGGTTGGCACAAATAACATATACGCCGCAGCGTTTCTAAACGCTTCTTTTTTATTACCTTTTTTATATTCTTGTTTAATATCTCTGCGGATAATGTCAAACTGTTTTAATGTAAAAGACTTCATCATGTAAAACAGTCTACCATTAGGAGAGTTTAAATATGATTCTGGCATTTCAGATAATGCAATAGGCTGAACATCAGCTAACTCGCTCCACAAAAAGATTTTAACATTTTCATCAATGTCACCTTTTTTTAGGCTGTTTACAAACCCATCAAACTCTTCGCCCATAGCTTTTCCATATTTACGTCTTAGCTTTTCTATACCCTTTTCCGTTTTAACTAGCTTAGAGGCTCTTCGTAAAGATGCGTTTAGCATAACATTCTTGCCTAGCTTATCTATAGCATGAAAACCACTTTTCCTAAATAACCAGTGCAAGCTATCCGCCATCTCCCTTTCGTTCTTCATCTCTTCGGAAACAGCCCTCATTAAACCGATATCTTCTACTTCAACTTTGTTTTTACCCACCAGTGCTGCAAGCGTATGAGACATACCATTTACGTAAGCGGATACAGAAATATCAGCGGCCTGAGTAGCTGCTGATAATGGATTTGCTAAAGTAGTTGCGTAACCCACATTCCTAAAAAACTGCCAATGTTTATCCATTGATTTTTCGCCAGCAACAAATCTAGTCATTAACAAATTAGTTAAATCGTCTAGCTCTGCGTTGCTCAAGTCATTGTCTTTGTTAGCTTTTGCTACTATCTTGTTAACAGACAAGTCAATATCTAATTGGTTAGGTTGCAAAGAACCATCTACGTCAGGCTTTGTTGTTGCGCTCTCACCAAAAAACTTTCCTTTTGCAATTTTTTCTTCTGTGCTTCTTATGTATCTAAACAAAGAATCAACAGGACTCTCGTAAAATTTTGCTAACTCTTCTGGCACTTCTGTAATAGCGCGTTTTTGTGTTTGCGTTAACTTGCCAGAGCCTCCCCTTGAGTTCATTCTGGACTGTACAACTTTATTGATTACATCGTTTTTTTCAGCATTACTTAACTCCAATGCTTCTGGCTTACCTTCGCTTTTCCGTAGCTTGTTCAGTTCAAGAAGTTTAGCTGTATTTGCTTTTTGAATTATCGATTCACCCGCATTATTTTTTCCTAGCGCCAAACTTAGACCATCGTAGTCTTTAACTTTCCGTGGAAAATAATTGTCTATTTGTCCTAAGTCTTTGTAGCCAGCATCTTTTAGCTCCGTATATTTTGTAGCTAAGTAAGACTCTACTTTAGATATTGCGCTGTTAGCATCACCATAGCGACCTAACATGCCAGCAGCTTGTTTGAACTCGCCATTAAAAAGATGTTTGTTTAAACGTGTTACTGCTTCCTCTGGCATATCGTCAGTTGCTTTTGTTACCATCCTAGCAAAAGGTTCAACCTCTTTTTGTGCGGCATGGGTATTGGCAGACACACGCATATCATACGCCCGTAAACCATAGCCCATAGCTTCGTCTATGTCTCTAATTCTTGTAGATAAAATGTGTGTTAATTTTACCCAAGGGCTAGGTTTGTTAAGGTCTTTAGGAGGAACGTAGTTTCCTTTCTCTTGCGCTCTTTGAAGGACAGCAAACTGAGCCTCTTCTGGACTTTGCCTTATAGTTGGCAACCATCCCGCATCATTGCCAGTTTCCACGCCAAGCTGCGATAACCTTTCTTCGGGCACAACCTTGGGTAAGCGTTGAGCTAATACCTCTTTAAATTCCGCAGCGGCTAATGGTAATAAATCATCTTCTTTTAATATACCTTGTGCAAAATCATCTGATGCTTTAACTTCTTGTATGTATTTTTTTACATCTTCGCCAATCATGTTATTGGCAATAACTTCTCTTTTGTTCTTGGCTGTAGCTAGTTTCTCGCCAACTTTTTGAAATCCTTTGATTATAAGAGGGGATAAAACACTACCTCCTAACGCAGCGATAGCAGTTTTTTCAGGGTCTATTTCACCTGTTGCTTGGTCTTGTGAAGCTGCTGAATAAGTTCCTGCTGTTACACCTCCTATTGCTGCTTGTGCTAATTTACTGCTTCCACCAACAGGTAGCAAAGTAGTAGGATCTACAAGGCTACTTAAAACCTCACCCGCCATAGCAGTGCCACTATCCTGTAAATTGTTAGCATATATGTCAGGGTACTGTTCTCTTAATCGTTTATCTTCTGCTTCATTTTGCATTAGCCTGATTTCTTCTGGCGAAGCATTAGCAATTTTTTCGTCTAAAGGTTTAAGTTTTAACTGGTCAATAAAGCTACCCGTATCTCTTAATTCTCTTTTAGCAACTGTGCTTTGAACAGCATTAGGATAGTTTTGCTCCAGTTTATTCAAGCCAAGTTTAGTTAATCGTTTCCCTTCACCTCTTGCGTAACCGTACCTAAATTCATCAGGCGTATCTTCCGTTTTAGAATCAGGTGTACGATTAAAAAAACCGTAACCTTGTTCAGGGTCAGTATAATCTTCCGCAGGTCTTAATGGTTCTTCGCTTACTAACGGCTGTGACTCTTCTTGTTCGGTTGTAGCTTGAGAAGCGTAATAAGCATTAAAGGCTTTCGCTGTTTGCTCTTGCGTAGGCGCAGCCCCATTTTTATCAAATTGAATAGTTAGACCGCTTTTATTTGTTGCTTCGTAAGTTGCCATCAGTTACCTTTGTTTACTACTTTCACGTCGAATACCTGATCGTCATCTCCTTCTCCTGACGTAGGTGCTCCTTTTCCTGACGTAGGTGCTCCTCCCACCCTAAAAACAGGATCTTGATCACCCCAAGTTGAATATTTCGTAAACTCCTTTTCAACTTTGGGTCTATATACATTTGCAGCCAAAGTTTCTTCAGCTTTTTGGCGAGCCTCAAAAGCGCTTAAACCATTTTTTTGTGACTTGTCTAAGGATGAAAGAACAAAAGCCATGGCATCACCTTGATCTGTGTCTATAGTTTTTAATGCCTCCTTTCCGCTTAGACCGAAGGCATTCATTACTAACCCTCGTGCCATGTCGCTCCTTCCCTTGCTTGTTTGTTGACTTTTTTGTTGACTTTGTTTTTTATTATCTTTGCTTATTTTCAGCGTTTCTCTTTGGTAGTCCGTCATACTTTTATCTGTAGATGGTGGTCGTTTTAACACATCCATCATATAGGCTTTGTTTAGCTCGCCATTAACAATAGTTGTGGCTTTCTTAATGTCTCCCTTGCGAACAATGTCAAGCAAGTTACGAGTATGACTTGTATCTCCACCTAGTTTTTCTATGGATGTCAATCGGTTAACTAACAGTTGCTCGGCATCCATTGTGTAGCCGTTATTAAGCATATTGCCAACTTGAGATAAGTCTGCAAGAGCAGCTTGTTTTCTTTCTTGACTTAGCATTTTATCCTGTTTGTTCATCTGTGTAACAAACTCTAAGCCTTCGCCCCTAGTACCCGCAGCAAAACCTTGGAGCATCCTTACAATTTTGTCTTTTGACATACTTGTGTCTTTAACGCCTGCCGAAGCATTAGTAGGATAAGCTGTCTGACCAGATCCAGAAGCCATAGAATTGTTGCCGCCCATAAGTGATCTAGCGGGATCTGCATTATTAGTTGCTTGCCGAGAAATATCTCTAAGTTTTTGTGCGTTTTCAGGACTTTGATAAGCCATTATGTTAACTCCGAATATTTAACTTGTAAGTAGCCATGATCACCCATTACTACTGCTTCGGGGTTTAACTTCATAGCTTCTTGAGCCATCACGCCAATTCTAGGTTGTTGAGGATCTGCAATTTCAGATCCTTTTTCTGTCCAATCCCATGTATACAAATTGTGCCTGCCAATTACACCAACTTTTACAATGTTAGTCTTAAGTCTTTTGTCACTTGCGGCGTAAACCGTTGCTGCTGTCTCTGCCATTTTACCAAGATTGTCCATGCCGCTGCTATTCTGACCAACCGCAGGCAATCCAGCCACTTGAGCGCCCATTGACGTTTGTACACCAGCTAATAACTGAGCTATTTGTTGTTGGCTTAATCCCATTTGCGTGCCAGCAGTTTGAAGAATAGTAGCTATGTTACCTGAACCAGCGCCAACTGTGTCTCCTACTCCCGCACCTTGTTGATTAATAAGAGTTGATAGCGCACTAGCGGTATTATTAACATTTTGTCCAATAAGTTCTCCTGCTCTGGTTCGGCCTGCTGACAATGCGTTGCCTGTTCCATAAGCCATATTACCAACCTCAGAACCACCTTTATAAGCTAGAGTTCCTAAAGCCTGACCTCCGCCGTAGGACATGTTGCCCAAGGCATTTCCACCTTGATAAGACATGTTTCCTAGCTCACTTTGCAATCCTGCTTGTGCCGCTGAACCTTGCATACCAAGATCAGATAACCCTCCAAGACGATTATATTGGTTGGCATAATCTTGTTGTGCCAAGCCTATGGCTTGACGTTGTAATTCTTGCTGAACATTACCGCCACCTAAACCACCTGTTGCTGCTGCGTTACGCAGGACAGATCGCTCTCCTTGCTCTCTTAAATATTGTTGTTCAGGAGACATGTTGTAATTGTTAAAAGCTGCTTGTTGTGCCGCTTGTCCTTGTGCGCCTGATTGTGCGCCCATTAAATTTAAAGCTGCGTTACCTTGACCAGTGTAGTTGTTAAAATAATTTATACCTGCGCCAATATCTGCCCTGCCTGTATTAACACCTGCCCCAATATCTGCTCGGCCTGTGTTAACACCTGTTCCAATGTCTGACCTACCTGTATTTACACCTTGTGTTACAGCGGTAACACCAGCATTTAAACCAGATTGTAACGCATCTTCCGATCCTAACAGTCCAATTCTAGGCTCTCCAGACCTTGCAGCATCTTCTGCTGCCTGCCCGCGAGTATCATACATATCATAATTAGTGTTTAACACATTTGCATCAGCACCAAGGTTTTGTGCGTATGCGCTAGGATTAATAATTCCTCCTGCTTGATATCCAGTGCCACCTGTTTGATAGCCTGTATCGTAAAAGCCACTGTTTACTGCTGTAGTGATAGCATCTGTGTTCTGCCCTGCTGCTGCAAAAGACTGTCTTACAGCATCAATACCGCGTGTAGCAATCTCATTATTCCAATAATCTAAACCTGCTTGCTCACCTTGCCTACCAATAGTTCCATATAAAGATTCAGCGGTCATTGCTGGTGCAAGTGGACGACCAGAAGTGACAACAGAATTAGTGCCTACGTTAAGAGCAGGAGGATTAAAAGGGCCTTTATTTTGACGGTCTAATGGTTTAACAATAGATACCATTACATGCCTCCTTGTGCGGTTTGAGCTATGATGGCAGACATTTGTTCAGGTGTTAACTGGTCAGGTGTTAAACCTGTTCCTTGTTCCGGCTGCCTCAACCCAATGTTATTATTAGTAATAAACGGGGGTAAATCTTGTTGCATGTAAGATGGATCTACAGCGATACGTTGAGAGCGAAATTGATCATAATCTACTGGTCTACCCATGATTGCATTTTCATATTGGGGCATAGAATTAATTATGGTTTGCTGCGCACCCGTATTGCCTTGTTGAAAAGCTGACAACTGCTGTGGCAGAGCTTGACCCATAACATCTAAGGAGCCTTGATAACCCATGTTGCGATTTTCGTCACCAGCACCAAATAACTTTAACAAATCATCCCGAGCTTGCTCACCCTGTTGAGCTACGTACTTTTTAGCTGCTGAGTTTGCACCTTCTTGAGCAGCAGTTTCGTTGCCGCCAAACATCTCATCGATCATGTCCATTGTATTGCCTCTTTTAATTCTTCTCTTGTCATGCCAAAAATCCACCTGTCTACCACTATACCGTCTTTAATGTAACTCTTACGATCTACACCTTCCAGTACAAACCCTACAGACAATACAAACCTTTTTAAATGCTTGTACACAACAGGTATTGTTGCGTTTAGCTTTTGATATTTAGTGGCGTTAACTAATATCCATTTGTATGTTTCATAAAAAAACGCTTTATTATACTTGGCTCTATGCTTCTTAAAGACCTGTGGATGAAATTCTAACACAATAGAATTTAAAGGTTTTAACTGCGCCAATCCTATTATATCATTATTGTCAGTAATAAGTAGCCATGCAGATCTCATGTCTGGTTGGTACTTGTCTATAGTCATTCCGTCCTCTGCATTGTTTAAAAATTCCGGCATTGCAGCTATAGACTTAATAAAGTCAACGTCATAAATACGCTGTATTATCAAACTACAGCCCAACCTTTTGTCCTGTTACCACCAACAGAAGCTAACATTTTTCTGTATTGAACAGGACTTAATGGCGTTGTTTCATCAATATACAAGCTGTATTGCGGAGCTTCTAAAACGCTTTCTGGAGAACCTTTACCCACGATAGGTAGGTTATTAGATACTTCTAAGGCCCAGCTTCTAAACGTCTGTTCCATTTCTCCATTATCATTTGTTATAGGTTGTGAGGCATTTAATCTCATTACACAATATCCGCTGTCAGTTGAATAATAACTGGTTTAACAGGTTCGGAAAACGTAAAACGAAAAACATCAAATCGTGCAACACGACCATTTCTGCGCCATATAGACCGCTTGTTATATTCGCCTATTTTACCAATACTTCTTGCGCGCTCGTCTTTAAATGTCTTTCCGCCATCAGAGCTAATATCCATAATAACCTGTGGATTGACAGCAGCTTTATTGCCTACTCCTGACTCCATTGTTAGCTCAATGCTTGGAACGGTAAATGATTGCATATTGTTTTGAAACGGTTGAGAAGCAACGCGCCTAATAATAGCGTTGTCATATTCAGTGTAAACATTGTTATCTAAAGAACCTATACGACCGTCCTGAGAATCACCCACTAAGGTTAAGCCATAAGCAGAGGTAACTGAGTTAATACGGGAACGAATAGTATCGCCGTTTACATTTGACTTTCTTTCATGCCATCTGCCGCTAATAACATCAAACACCAAGGTGGTAGACGGAATAGAAAAGCCTACAAAATATGCACCTTTTTTAGCGTAAGACCAAGCAAAAGCATTGGTTATTTCTTCATTAGTAGCTGTAGATAAAATAGAATCAATAGCGGTTGTGGACACTTTAATATAATTATTACCTTCAAACGCCCATATCGCTGGAGCTTCATTTTCTCCGCCGCCAATAAACATAAAAGTATCGTTAGCGCCAACCACTGAGAATGGAGCTTTTATACCTTTGCTTAAAAACAAACCAGAACGCTGGAATGGAAAATCAGCACCGCCAATGTTTTGAAAGGCTTCTGTTGTTTCGCTACCGCCAATAAATAACTGATTGTTAAATACTATTGGAGCAACAATATCATCTGGATCGGCTTCTGCTGTTCCAAAGTCTAAAGCGTTATAAGACAAGCCATTGTTTAATGCAGACACAATAAACTTTTTAGTGTTAGTCGTAATAGCAAAGTAACCATCTATAAACACAACCTGTTGAGGCGCGCCATTAGCCGTAAAATCTGTATCTGTAATTTCAGTTAAGACAGGTGGATTGTCAGTCAAAATATAACCGCTGCCACTAGGAATTAATATCATTAGCTGTGTACCGTTATCAGCTAAAGACACCCTGCCTGAACCGCTTATCTCTCCTAAATTACTAAGTGTATTGTCTGCGTTTAAGCGGTATAAGGCATCACCATTAATAAAGTAAGGTATGCCATCCATTGTATGACTGCCCCTGTTCTGCTCTAACACTGTGCCGCTAGTAGCAAGCTGTGTTGTTCCTGCGGTTCCGAACAAAGTTTCGGTGGATAAAGCTGGAACCGTCACCACGTTAGGATACCAGTTTGTACATTCTTGGGCTGATATCGGCAAACTGTCGCTAAGATAAAATCCGTTGGCAATAGGTAATATTGCAGCAGTCATTAACTAGCCCTCAAGATGGCGCTTGATACAAGCAGGTTAACCGTGGAATCTACATTACTAACATAGAGTTCAACATAGTCTGTTGCTACAAGAGCTTGAGCATACGATAACGTCATGCTAGTTTTTTTACCGCTTGTTGCACTGCCTGTTACTTTAGAAGTTGCTACAACAGTACCGTTGAGAGCTAGCTGGACAAATAGGTTGACAGTAGAGCCGGAGACAGGCTCAACAGACACTTGACCTGCAATGGTTGCGGTAATGCCTTTGGAGCCGTTGTACGTGATTCTACCGCCTGTGGTAGCTGTCATTTGTGAAGAGGCACCTGCTACCCATACACCAGCAATCAATACAGGTGTTCCGGCTGTCGCAATAACTGTTGCAGCAGAGTTGCCTTGTAGTGTTGCTAGGCTTGAAGTTCTAGTATCAGCAATGGTGTTACCACCTGTAAACTCCCACGATTTATCTGTAGGTAAAACATTACTTAAAGCAGCACTAGCTGCCCCGCCAAGTAAAAAAGGTGACTTAACACTACCTAATTGACCTGTCGCTATATTGGCGCTTGATGCAGCACCCTTAACAAAAAATGAGTTAGAAGCTAATGTTGAAACAATACTGTCAGAAAGAAAAGATTTAAAGGAAGCAGTACCAAGATCGTAGACCGAGCCTGCTGTCATATTAACCGTTGAATAAGTATGAGCCAATCTATCAAACGCACCTACAAACTCCATACCATCTGCCGCTGTAATTAAGCTGCTAAAGTTTTGTAATAAATAAGTGCTGGCAGTTGATGTAAATAATCCAATCTTATTACAAGTGGCAATAGTCACGCTGTTAAGGTTAAATGTTTTGGCTGATGTATCTGTTATTTTAAATGCTCTGGCATTGGCACAACTTAGGGTTAAGTTTTTTACTGTGCATGTCTTGTCTGCGGAAGTTATCATGTCGCTTGTGCCGCTGTAAGTCAGGCTGGTTAGCCCTTGATCTAAACCCGCTAAAATACAGTTGTCACCCATTATTATTCTATTAGCAGCAATATTAATATCTTGAATTAATTGATATTCTGTATTGGCTAGTAAAGTTATAGCGCCTGCAACAGCAGAAGGTAAGTCAGCTAATACGCTAACAATAACAATATCACTTGCTTTAGCTACGCCAGTAGTAGCAATAGTAATTGCATTACTAGAAGCTGTAACCGATATCCCACTACCCGCCACAATAGATGCAATAGCAGGGCTGGCGTTAGTTGGGTTAATTAAAACAGGTGAGCCAGTCGTGTCTTGTGTAAAGTTATGCTTAATAGTAATACCGTTTTCTGATGAAACAGCAGTATAAATACCAGCGCCAGCTTCTAAGTTTCTAATATTGTTAACAGTGTTTTGCTTGTCTAAAACAGGCGTACCACTTACAGCACCTTCTTGTACGATAGTGCCAGTAACACCTAGTCCCGATACAAAGTTTGTGTAAGGTATTTTATAGTTAACACCATTAACAAAGTAATCCATACTTGCATTAGTAAGTACCGATGTTTGTGCTGGGAATAGACTTTTTTTACGCCCGTTTGCTCTGTTAGACATTCATATCACCTATGTAGTTTTATTCGTGTTGCTTTCTAAGCCTATTGCACCTGTTGTTTCTGCTAATATTTGGCTTTCTAAATACGGGTAGTAATTTGCGGTTAAACCACCACCGTCTGTATCGTTACCTGAACCAGTAGGTAGCGTAGGAGGTAGCGCGGTTGTAGGTATTGTTTGACCTATTAAACGCATAACCTTTAAACCTTCCGAAGCTGCCAGCACCAATCCTTGGCTAATTGTGCCGTTATAATCAGGTGAAACTTCTATAGCCATATTAGCTATTAATCCACGTAAAGCACCTGTAGGAATAGTGACTTTATCAGCCAGGTTATTAACTTCTGTATAACCAAGGCTTATTCCGTTTGCATCAAGGGAAAGCATGTAATTATTCATAGCAAAGATAAAATCTTGATACTCGTCCGGCTCAAGTGCAGCCTCACTTGCTTGCACCAATATACGTTGCAAAGATGCTTTAGCTACTTGTGCTACTGTTGCCATTATGTATGTTTCCATCCGATTGATAAGGCATGCTCTACGCTATCAGGATTTACTTTTA
>Ga0307996_1000429_pt1 | contig 11038 bp, 11 predicted proteins | sample Davwhametageno35_FD_203143 | JGI IMG/M metagenome (GOLD analysis project Ga0307996, IMG submission 203143) | Marine microbial communities from Davis Island wharf, Antarctic Ocean - #35 | ecosystem: Environmental > Aquatic > Marine > Unclassified | place: Antarctic Ocean: Davis Island wharf...
CACTTGGTGAAAGCACAGGTGTAACTAACCAAGCGTATGGTGCAATAGCAATTGGACCAGCAGCTGGCAGAACAGATCAAGGTTGGCAGACAGTATCAATTGGTACTTCTGCTGGTACAGATAATCAAGGTAGCGCAGGTACAGCAGTTGGTCGCTATGCTGGACAAAATGATCAAGGTGCATCCGCAGTAGCAATTGGTAATAGAGCAGGTAGAGAAACTCAAGGCGCTGATGCAATAGCAATTGGTCAATTAGCAGGTGAAACAAACCAAGCAGCAAACTCAATTGTATTAAACGCAACAGGTAGTGCAGTAGAAAACACCACAGCAAGTAGTACAGTTATACAACCAGTTAGAAATCTAGCAAGTGCAAACATTGCTATGTACGATCCTACAAACGGTGAGCTAACACACACAGCAACACCAGGAACACTAGCAGCAAACATAGATCAAGCAACACTAGCAATTGGTGCAGCAACGGCTACGTCAATCAGTATCGGCAACGCAGGTAGCACAACAACAATTAACGGCACATTGGCGTCACCGGCTTTAATATCAGGAAGTATTACAGCAGACGACAGTATGAGTATTACAACTGCTACAGGCGACGGTAATGCAATTAGTATTGGACCAGCTGGCACAAATAGATTTGTTAACATAACCGCAGACTTTATTAGATTTAACGGCGAAATTATTGTTCCAATGATTGCTAAAGGTGGCATAACTGGTGACATTAAAGGTAGTGTTGTAGGTGACGACAGTACTGTATTAATTGACGGACAGTCTAGTACTATTGTTGGACCTGTTGTTTCATCTAGCATTGCAGGTACTTTAGTTAAAGCAACAACTATTGAAAATCACACTACAGATGATTTAGCAGTTAATGTCGACGGATTTATTAACATTAACGCAGGTACAGATGATGCAGGTATGAGTAAGATCCAGATGGATCAAACAGGCATTAATCACATTGAAATAACTACTGAACCTAACGTTCCAGGCAATGCTGCTGATGTAGCAAATGTTGCAATTAACGCAACGGCAGCATCAGGTAATGTTGTTATCGGTACTACAGGAAGCACCCGTAACCAACAAGTAACAATCAATAATGCAACAGTCACAGGATCACTGATTGGTAGCGCACAAGGCGCACACACAGGAACACTAACAGGCGACTTAGTAGGTAGTGTATTTGGCGACGATAGTTCTGCAATGGTAGATGCAGTAAGCAGAACAATGGCAAGTGATCTACTAACACTAACTCCGTTAAATACAGAACCAAGTAATCCAGTAGACGGACAACTAGCAGTAGCAGACGGCGCAGGATGGGATCCAAGTGGTGCTGCTCCTACTAAAAAACAAACAGTAATATACTTAGGCAGTGCCTGGGTCCAAATTGCTATCGAAGCATAATATAGGAAAATTAAAATGAGCGAAAGAGAATATATTGTAAGTGTAAACAGAGGCGTAGATCTCGTTGCGTTTAACCAAGAAATGATAGCAAGTACTGGCACTGGAGCAATACCAGGACGTAATGTAGCAGTTTTAAATGCCCGTGCTACTAACACACGTATTACACACTATGACTTAACAGATGCGGAAGCTGAAACATTAAGAGCTGATCCTAGAATTTTTGGTGTTGACTTACTTCCAGAATTAGATCCAAATACTGGTATCGGCTTTGGCGCAATACAAGAAGGCGACTTTACAAAAACTACACTAGATCGAGGCAATTACCTAAACTGGGGTATGCGCAGCATGAACGAAGCTACTAACCCATATAGCGGAGTTAACGCATCAGCAGGCGGGTATAACTATACGCTAGACGGATCAGGAGTTGACGTTGTCATAGTAGACAGTGGTATACAAGCCGACCATCCAGAGTTCCAAGATGCAGCAGGCGCAAGCAGAGTACAAGAAATTGATTGGTTTACTGCTAGTGGTGTTTCTGGAACAATGCCAACAGCACATTATACAGACTATGACGGACACGGCACACACGTTGCTGGCACATCAGTTGGAAAAACATATGGCTGGGCAAAGAACGCTAAAATATTCAGTATTAAACTAAACGGACTACAAGGAAGCTCAGATCCAAACGTCGGCATTTCTGCTGCTGACATGGCAGACGTTATTATAGGTTGGCACAATGCTAAACCTGTGGATCCGGCAACTGGCGCAAAACGTCCAACTGTTGTTAACCATAGCTGGGGATATTTAAGAGGCTACAATACTGTTACTAATCTTACATACCGAGGCGTATTAAAGACCGGAACAGACATTGACACTGCTGCAAAAAGAAATGCTTTTGGACTTTACCCAGCAAGTGGAGCATCAATTGGAGCTACGTATGCTACTAATCTTAGATTATCTTCAGTTGACGCTGATGTACAGTTAATGATTGATGCTGGTATACATGTTTGTGTAGCAGCAGGTAATAGAAGTCACAAAATTGATATAAGTACAGGCGATGACTTTTCTAACTTTATAGCTGCTAACACAGGATCAGTAGAGTACCAAAAAGGTTCAAGTCCTTCAGACGACGAAGCTCACATTGTTGGCAGCATAGATAGTGCAGCACACGGAGGTGGGTTAGAGCAAAAAGCAACTTATTCAGAAGCTGGGCCAGGTGTAAGCATTTATGCTCCTGGCACTGATATTATGAGTGCAATGAGTACTACTAATAAATTCGGCGCAACTACACTAAACAATCCTTATCCAGGAAACGCTGCATTTTTAATTAATAATATAAGCGGTACTAGTATGGCATCGCCACAAGTAGCAGGCATGTTAGCATTATGGTTACAAATAAATCCTGGTGCTACACCTGCGCAAGCAAAAGCGTTTATTAGTACTAGTGCTAAAACTGTAAAACTGTATGATACTGCTAGTGTCGTTGATTACACTGACACTCGTAGTTTATTAGGAAGTACTAATAGATATGCATTTAATAAATTTAACAGTAGTATTCAAATGAAATTAGGAAACTAAAATGGCAGTACAACTAATAAACATAGGTAATGTTGCAAACGACGGGACAGGCGATGATCTTCGCGAAGCATTTATTAAAGCAAATGCTAACTTTGAGGAGTTAGACTTACGTGATGACGAGCAAACAACAGTGTCTAATTTGGGCGGGACTGGTGAAGGATTATTTGCGCAAAAGTTAATATACGACTTACAGTTTAAAAAGTTGTCAGCAGGTGCTAACGTAACACTAACAGCAGATCTTGAGAAGATTGTAATTGCTGCTGACAGTGGCGTAAGCGACTTAACTTTAACTGCTGATACCGGCAATGTTGTGCTAGATAATAGTGCAGCATTAACAGTATCTGGCGGAGCAAATATTAGCACAAGTATTGTAAGTGGCGTACTTACAGTTGCATACACTGGCTCTGCTGACTTAGCATCTGATACAACACCGCAACTAAGTGCAGACTTAGATGCCCAGGCTAATAATTTGTTGAATGTAGGAACTATTTCTACTTCAGAAGTTATTGGCCCAGTAACAGGTAATGTAACAGGTAATGTAACAGGTAATGTAACAGGATTAGTACACGATGTTGATGTACGTACTTTACTTGCTCCTGGCGCAGCAGACTTTGGTACAATATCTCCAACTGTAAATAATCTCCTTGAATACATTACATTTAATACTGATATAGAATGGGGAACATTTACTACGCCCAATCTAGTAGCACTTGATTTAGGTGCTATTGTAGTATAACCTAACTCCGATAAATACGTTGTATTAAGGAAACTAATGAATGTCAAATTTATGGAACGTTGTAACTGGAACTCGTCTTCAAACGCTTATTGAAAGATCGTCAGCAAACATTGTGTTGCCGCTTATTAGCGGAGTTGTTGCCGAAGTAGAACTTATTAGTGGTAGTATTCCTGCAGGAACAAGATTAGAAAGTAATACTATAGTTGGGACAATATACGAAGTTGCATATGATACTATATTCAACGCAGTATTTAGAGCAACCGACGACACAGGATTCCAAGACTGCACTATTGAATTTGTAGTAACTGGTCCCGACTCCCCAAACTGGCAAACTACCGAAGGATTGTTAGCTGTAGGTTCAAACAATAGTTTATTCATTCTAGACAATGAAGTTATTGATTATCAACTAGTTGCAACAGACACTGACTTGAGTACAGGCGCAGTGCTAAGTTATTTTATCGCAGACGGCGACGGCGCACTTCCACCAGGTATTATAATGAGTAATACCGGTAAACTAACAGGAACAACCGAACCACTACTTAGTTTAGATAAGCGTAGTGCAGGTGGGCAATACGATGCAACACCATACGGCGAAGTAATGGATTATGCTGTACTAAGTTCTAATGGTTATAGCAGTTTTTACTACGACAGCGTGGACTATGATCTTAGTGAAGCAACATCAAACCCAAGGAAATTAAATAGATATTACCCCTTTGCTGTAACTGTATCAGACGGTGAAAGCTTTGTACGTAGAGAATTTAAAATATACTTGGTCGGTGACGATTACTTAAAAGCTGATAACACTATTATGCAATCAAGTACAGGCGTGTTTACTGCGGATAATACTAACGTAAGAACTCCAGTATGGATTACGCCTAAAGACTTAGGGTTTAAACGTGCAAATAACTATACAACAATATATTTAGAAATTGTCGATAACTGGACACTAGAAGGTGCAGTAGTTTATACTCTTGAAGATGTAAACGATGACCTTACAAAAAGTGAACTGCCGCCCGGTATGTTATTAGATAGTCAAACAGGAGAAGTTTTAGGACGTATTCCTTATCAGCCTGCTATTACACAGAGTTATAAATTTACAGTTAGAGCAACACGTATTACCGCTGACTTAGTTACAGTTACAATCTTTGCAAATTTCTATGAAGATGTATTATCAGGTAATACTAGTTTTAAAATTAACAAAATTGACTTAACTGGCAATATTGACGGTACTAATGATTTGTTTGAATTAGTAGGTAAGAAAATCTTATTAGGGAATAATCAGTATAAAGTTACTAACGTCGATGCTAGAAATATTGCTTATGACATTATATTTGTAGAAGAAACACTTGTACCTAGTATTAATTTATCACTAAGTAAAACAGCAACAGTAGGACAAGATCACTTCTTTGTTGGACGTTTATCAGAATCTGATAAGTCAAAATATGCCAACAGGATTTTGAAATTTAGTAATACAGAAACATATACTATTAATACGTTTACTCCTTATATTGAATGGCAAGTTACTCAGACAACATCTAACGATCCATTTTTGCCAGCTAAAGCGCCGCGTATAATGAAATTAAATGAAAATTACTATGTTGGCGATTATATTATTCACGCAGTCGAAAGCGGTGGCAATGGTTACATTTATAAGTGTACTACTGCACATACAGCAACAGCACAAGTAGATGGCTTTGGGGCTAATGTATTAGTCGACGGAATTGTTCAAATAAACTTTATAGGTGCAAATTGGACACAGGTTGCAGAAACGTTAGAAACACTTAGTGTAGATGATAGGTTAACAGCTACTAAGCAATCACTCCAAGCAGAGTTCTACGGAACTGCTTACATCACAGTAGTCGACAGTCATAACTGGAGAATACGTGTTCCTAGTACTGCATATTCAAGAATTAAATCAAATATACAAAATTTCTTTAGTGGCGAAGACAGTAGTGATATAGATGTAACATTAATACGCGACAACGAAGATAAAATAACATTAGATAAGAATTTAACTTCGCAATTAAACAATGGAAGGAATATAGGTATTGCATTGTTTGCAAAAGATAATTTCTTTAAAAACTTAATTGTTGCATCTAGTGACGTAATTGATATTCCCAGTACTGCTAAAACATTCGATATTAAAATTATTGGGGAAATTGATAGCGAAATTAAATGGATAACTCCTGCTGCATTAGGTAGTATTAATGCAAACTTTACAAGTAATCTAAAATTAGTTGCAGAAACTACTGTTCCTGACACTGCTATGATTTATAGTGTGAAATCAGGCAAATTACCGTTCGGTTTAATACTCAACTACGATGGCGAAATTATTGGATCTGCTAGACAGTTCGGTACTGCTGACAAGCCTGGCTTAACTATATTTGAAGATAAAGTAGTTACATGGGACGGTTCACTTCCAGGCGATACTACGTTTGACAGAAGTTATAAGTTTACAGTTGATGCAAGAGATAGATTTGGATACTCAGCAATTGAGCGTGAGTTTACATTAAAAGTTTCGGATCTAGATAATGTACAGTACACAGACATTTATATGCGTCCTATGTTATCTGATCTACAACGCAAGTACGTTAAGGACTTTGTGAGTAATCCTGAAGTGTTTACACCTAGTAAAATTTATCGCCCAGGCGACGCAACCTTTGGAATACAATCAAATTTAGATATGCTTGTATATGCAGGAGTTGAAGCAACTACTATGAACAAATTTGTTGCAGCAGCAGCAAAAGGACACAAGCGTAAGAAATATGCATTAGGTGAAATTAAAAGTGCAGTTGCTAAAACAAGTGCAACTAGCGACACAATATACGAAGTAGTATATATTGATGTTAAAGATCCTGCAAACTCAACTGTAGCTAATAAAAAGACGGCAGTAAGTTTTGGTATAGAAAGTAAAGAAAAAATTACAGTAGATAGTATTCAATACGCAGTATTAGATGATGCTACTAGATTTGGAGCAGGTTACGATCAATTAGCGGTTGGAACTAGAGCTACAGTAAGATTCATAGTTAGTGAGAGTGATGAAATATTGATTGACACCAGAGCATCAGTAACTGATTCAGAACTAAATGTCGATAATTCGGACTTTGAAGTTACTGTAAGAGGTGGTGGAGCTGTGACAGTATTATTACAAAAAGGCGATAGCGAGCCTTATAGATTTAGACCTAAAACTAATACTATTAAAACAGATAGTAATGCAGTTAAAGCTAGTCAGTCAACTGACTCACTTAAATACATATCTAGTATAGATAATATGCGAGCAAACATTAAATCTATTGGTGATGAAGAACGTAACTATTTGCCGTTGTGGATGAGAACTGCACAAGCTGGATTTGAAGAATTAGATTACGTAACTGCTATACCAATTTGCTACTGCAAGCCTGGTGAAAGTGCAACTATTATTAATAATATTAAAAACTATGGATTTGATCCAAAAACAATTAACTACGATATAGACAGATATATCGTTAAAAGAACCGAAAACTCCGATGTTGAAAAATTTGTGCTGTTCGCGAATTACCAATTCAATGTATAACATCGATAAATATATTAAAGAGGAATTAACATGGCCAGTACTATTATAAGCGGAACAATTGACGGAGCATATCCAGTTGCAGGTGTCGACAACGACACTCAAGGATTTCGTGACAACTTTACAATTATTAAAACAGGTTTAGCAACAGCAGCTAGTGAAGTAACTGCATTACAAGCAAACACTGCTAAACTAAATGCAAGCAACGACTTCTTAGGAACTGACGTTACCAATGCTAACTTTGCATTAAACACTGAAAAATACCATAACATTGGTACAGTAATTACTGGACAGAACATTAGCTTCTTAAATGGGCATTATCAAAGCATGTCAGTTAACTTAGCTGTAGGAGTAGGTACTATTAACTTCGCACTAGCAGATTGGCCAGCAAGAGATCATGTTGCTAAAATGACAGTACAGCTTAAAGGCAACGATACTGCAAAAACTGTAACATTTACAGTTGCAGCTGGCGGAACAATTAAATACAGTGCAGATTTTCCAGCTACTCTAACTTTAGACAGCAGCGTAAATCCTATACTTATTGACTTTTGGACATATAACCAAGGCACAACAGTATATGCAGAATATAGAGGTCAGTATACTTAATGCTTAATCCACTAGTTGACAGTCTAGCAGATCTTTCTGTAACTGAATTAGAAGACAAGATTGTTGTGCTCCAGCGTAGATACTTTATGACAGGTAATCCTGGAGTACAACAACAAATACAAAATTTCTTAGAAATCTATCAAGAAGAAGTACAAACTCGACGTGCAATCGAATATAATCGCCAAAAAAATGCAGAAAATGGCGAATCAGGACTTGACAAACTCATCAATGTAAGTTAAAATAAGTGTATGCTTATGAAAACAGACGAACTCGGTATCCCACGATTTACAAACAAAGACTTAGTTAGCATGATCTATAGTGGTCATGTTGATAAGTGCCATGTTGTATTGTGCGATCCTTCAGATGATATTGATAAGTTTAACGCAGCAATGCGTGAGCAATATCTCCCCGAGCTTAAACAATATATCCCAATAGATGTAGATCAGAAAGACTTTGACACAGCGTTACAGAGTGAATGGTTTATGCCTGATGACTATAAAGAGCTGGATGTAGTACGTTTTTTAAACAATAGAGAACTTACTTTCGAACAACGAGACCGTGTTCGAGAAGAACTACAAGCATTTACTGAGCGTGGTATGATACCACTGTTGCGTTATATGTGCTATCTTGTAGACTTTATGCGTGAGAATAATATTGTTTGGGGAGTAGGTAGAGGATCAAGTGTAGCAAGTTATGTGTTATACTTAATAGGCGTACACAGAATAGATTCAATCCAGTTTGACCTAGACTGGACCGAGTTCCTTAGATAAGTAAGTATATAACCAAAAGGAGAACAGATATGTCAAAAGTATCAGCAGCAAAAAAACAGCATAGAAGTATGCGTGGTAAACAAGTAGACATGGATCTACTACGCAAGCGTAACGAACTAACTCCAGCAGTAGGCAATGCTCGTGTAAATGCACGTGGTGACGAACTAGGACCTGGTGGACAAATTATTAAGAAGCGTGAAGACGTTGTAGCAGAACATTATGCAGGCACAGGAGTTGCACAAGAAGCAACAGGCAGAGCAAATGCTCCAGTAGCAGATCAGCCAGTAGCAGCAGCCACCGTAGCAGAACCTGCTAAGAAAACTACAACCCGCACTAAAAAAGAAGAAGTAGTAATTGATGCTCCTATCACAGCAGCAGAGCAAGAAATGCTCGACGAAGCTGACGATTGGGTTGAAGATTCAGACGGAAATTTTGTGCAGAAGGACAGCTAAGAATGGCTTTGAACTTAAATGCAGTAAAAGGCACTCCACGTGCCTTTGGCGAAAATGTATTAGTATCAGATATGCACTTTGGTGAGCAAACAACAGCAGGCGGAATTATACTCGGTGACGACGACGGTAAAACTCGTGGAATTTATCCTCGATGGGGCCGGGTGTATTCTAAAGGGTCTGATAACAAAGATGGATTCCAAGTAGGCGAGTGGATATTAATAATGCACGGACGCTGGACCCGAGGAATGAAAGTTGACACTCCAGAAGGGGAAATTGTAGTTCGTAAAGTAGAACTAGAAAGTATTCTAGCAACTAGTACTGAAAAGCCAGTCGGACTAAACATTGGTGCAGAATACGCAGACGGCGAACACGCAACAATTGATCCATCATCATTTATTAAATAAAGGTAACACATGACTAACACATTTAAAGATATCGAAACATTTGCTACGGCATGTGATCAACCAGCAAGTGCTGAAAACTACAAAATGTATCTTGATCTAATAGACGAAGAGTATATTGAACTTCAAAAAGCACTTAGAACGCACGACAAAGTAGAACAACTTGATGCACTAGTTGATATCTTAGTTGTTACTATGGGTGCTATTCGTGCCGCAGGTTGGGACGGAGAAGCAGCTTGGAAAGAAGTAATGGACACTAACTTTGCAAAGGTTAACCCAGACACAGGCAAAGTAATTAAACGTGAAGATGGCAAAGTACTAAAGCCTGAAGGTTGGAAGGCACCTGAACTATCGCAGTTTATTGACAAGTGAGTAAACTTTGGGTATTTGGTGACAGTTATAGCATTCCGTTAAATTTTGTTTCTGATCCAGAAGGAATTAAATCAAAGATAGACAAGGATGTATATACAACTAATTGGATTAACGAAGTTGCAAAATTATTAAGTGTTTCTGAGTTAGAAGCACACTCGCAACTTGGAGTATCTAACGAATGGATATTTAAACAAACATTCGAGCAAACTAAAAATTTCAAAACTGATGATTGTGTTATTATACAATTAACTAATTGTGACAGGCATTGGTTCTTCGAAGACAATCCAGAAGAAGGTAACGTTAGCGCCATGTATAATAATCCAAACTGGGATAATAATAGAAAGTCTGCTATTAAAAGTTACTTAACTAACTTGCAGAATGACAATATGGATAATATTATATACTCGGCCTTCATATACTCATTTATGTATATAAAGAGTTCGATGCCTAATGTTAAAATTTTATTACTACCAGGATGGGGTGCAGGTCCAGACACATTTGGCAATCTTACTAACAACATTTCTAATGCTGAATTTGATTGTGCAGAGACTCAGCAATTATTTTATGATAACGTGGGACAAGATAGCCGACTAAATCACATGTCAATTAATAATCATCATGTATTAGCCGATAAAGTATCTAACTATTTTAATTACCAAACCCCAATTGATTTAACTACTGGGTTCACCGCTGCTATATACACCAAAGAAAATATATAATACTGCTTGACTTCTTAGTCTTTATATGTTATAATATATATAATTAATAAGGAGTCTTCATGAAGATATCAGCACAAACAGCAGGCGTAGGAACTACCGGATTAACTGGTATTACACTACTCGTATTACACACAACAGGATTTATAACAGGATGGGCTTGGCCTTTGCTGTATGTATTCCTTATCATCTCCGGTATTGGTCAAGAAAATAGGAAGGACAAATAAAATGGCAACTCATGGCATGATTGACTTAGAAACACTAGACACGTTACCTAGCTGTACAGTACTAAGTTTAGGTGCAGTTAAATTTGATCCTTTAAATGACAGCGAACCGCATAGTGAACTGTATCTTAAAATTGACATCGACGAACAAGATCGTCTAGGTCGTACAGCAAGTGACAGCACTATTGAATGGTGGGGCAAACAAGACCCTAAAGCAATGG
>Ga0307996_1000430_pt1 | contig 11027 bp, 6 predicted proteins | sample Davwhametageno35_FD_203143 | JGI IMG/M metagenome (GOLD analysis project Ga0307996, IMG submission 203143) | Marine microbial communities from Davis Island wharf, Antarctic Ocean - #35 | ecosystem: Environmental > Aquatic > Marine > Unclassified | place: Antarctic Ocean: Davis Island wharf...
TCTTCAACAATTCCTTTTTCAATTAAATAACTGTAAACAGCTTTTGCTCTATTTTCTGATAATATTTGGTTTGATGATTTAGAACCTAAATTATCTGTGTGTCCACCTAACTCTATTTTTAAAGTTGTATTCAAACTTAAAAAACGAACCAATTTGTCTAATTCAATTTTAGATTTCGGTTTTAAATCGAATTCATCCGTATTAAAAAACACATTCTTTAATACCATTGTTTTGTTGACTTCAATTTTATGCATTGCCACATCTTTTTGAAATGGTTCACTGGCATTTCCTTCTGTCAATAAAAAGTTCTCAGAAAAGAATAAATATCCATTATGAGATGCATTTAATGCATACTCTTTATTAATTGGTAAACTTACCAAGTAATCTCCTGTTACTTCATCAGCAAAAGAAGCTACCACTACTTCTCGAGTGTTTAAATCTATCAATTCGAATTGTGCTGCAATCGGTCTTTTTGTATCCGCATCATAAACTTTACCTTTTAAGTAGTTTACTTTATTGGGTTTTGCATGCACTGGCATTTCAAATTTATATAAATCTAATCCACCATAGCCACCAGCTCTATCAGATGCAAAATAAGCTAACTCCCCATCAGAAGAAACCAACAAACTATTTTCATTCTTAAAAGTGTTAATCGGATAGCCTAAATTAATTGGGGTTTTCCATTTACCGTTTTCGTCTTTCTGACTCATAAATAAATCTAAGCCTCCCATCCCTGGATGTCCGTTAGAAGAAAAATAAAGTGTTTTCCCATCAGGATGAATAAATACTGACTCTTCAATTTCTGGTGTATTAATTGTATTGCTTAAACGAACAGGTTCTGACCAAACGCCTTCCTCACTATGCTTTGCTGTATAAATGTCTTGTTGTCTTTCCGTTGACCTTCCCATGCCTCTAATAAAATAAAGTGTTTTTCCATCAGCTGAAAACGAGGGTTGAGTTTCCCAATGATGAGAATTAATTGTTCTTCCTAAGTTTTTTGGTTTTGTCCAGTTATCTCCAACATTGTATGTATAAAATAAATCGCAACTTCCATATCCCTTCCGATCTCTTCCATAATCACCACCAATACTTGCGCAAGAAGTAAATATTAAGAACCTTCCATTAGCCGAAAGTGAAGGTGCTCCCTCGTTGGTCATACTATTTATAGGCTGAACGTTTTGACTTTGTTCCCAGGTTTTACCGTCAAATTTACTGACAAAAAAATCTTCGTTAAACCCAGTGTAAGTCATCTTACTTTTTAGCTTTCGTGTATAAAGCAATGTTTCTCCATCAACAGAAATAGAGGGAAAATACTCTGGTAATGAACTATTAATTTTATCACCTAAATTTATAGGGTTAAATGGTACTGGATGTTTTATTGCGTGTATTGCAAAATCGCATGTTTTTAAGCCATTTTCAGCAAACTTCTTCTGTATTAATGGAGCTCCTTTAAAACTTAAATACCCCGTAAAATTTCTTTTTGCTGCAACATAATCACCATATTTTAGTTGAATTGTTGCTGCAGAAACATATATCTCAGGAAAAAAATCAGGGTTTATTTCTATACATCTTTCATAATGAAGTAATGCTTTTTCATACATCCTAGCATCCTGATATACATAAGCTAACATCAACTCTGCCTCAATAAAGTTTGGGTCTTTCCCTAAAGCGGCTAATAAAGAAAGTTCTGCTAATTCATTATTTCTTCCATCATAATACCCTCTCCCTTTTTCATAAAGCTTAATGGCTTTTTTGTTGGTTGATGAAACCCTTGTTTGATCTTGTGAAAAACTATTATTGGCAGATCCAATGAATATAGAAAGTACTATTATTTGAAATATTTTATTCATAATCTTTTTTTTGGAATAGATTCTTCATTGTATTTTACATAACATTTCGGCAAGATCAATATCACAATTTAATTCATAACAACTTATAAACTATGGTATCTGTAAATATTTATGGGTCTGTAATGAAATGTTCCATTTAGGATTAGCCATTACATAATCAATAATTACAAGCATCATTTTTTCTTTATTACTCCACTCCGGTTGCAAATACAATTTACAATTCTCTCCTACTTTAGCAGCATGGATTTCTGCCCATTTAATATCGTCTTTATTAAAAACAATTACCTTTAATTCATCTGCTCTTTCGTAAACCTCCTGTAAAGGGGGTAAATTCTTTTTGGGAGATAAACAAATCCAATGCCAAACACCACTTAATGAATGTGCACCAGAAGTTTCTAAAAATACCTCAACACAATTACTCGCTAATTGAGCCGTTAAATAATCTAAATTATAAATAAGTGGTTCACCTCCTGTAATAACGATAGACTGAGCTGGAAATTTTTTAAGATTGTTAATTATTTGATCTACCTCAACTAAAGGGTGTAAGTTGGGGTTCCAACTTTCCTTTACATCACACCAATGGCAACCAACATCACAACCTCCTATTCTAATGAAATAAGCTGGTTTTCCGGTATTAAAACCTTCTCCTTGTATCGAGTAAAATTCTTCCATAATTGGAAGTTTTATCCCTTCTTTTAATAAGCTTCTTTCTTCTATGCTTATGTTTTCTATTTCATCTATCATACAACACAAAAATAACAATATATTTCTCCATAATTCTTTCGACAAAAAAAAGCTGTAAGAAAATTCTTACAGCTTTTTTTTTAGTTAAATAAACTTACTTCTTTACTATTCTCTTCGTAATTCGTTCAGAACCTTTAGTTAATACTAACATATAAATTCCATCGGCATATTTTCTAATATCAATCACTTGATTTGTTACAGATGAATTACCATCCATATTTTTCTTATAAACAACTTTACCATTTACATCATATAATTTTACATTGATTGTTTTTGCTCCACTATATGTATAATTGTATAGTCCATTTGATGGATTAGGATAAATTGAAAAATCAGAATCAGCACTAAGTTCATCTAATCCGACAGTTGAAGTCCCGGTCACTTGAATATCATCAATAGCCATATCACTCCGATATCCTCCTCCTGTAATTCCTCTCAATCTAAAATTAATTATATTACCGATGTAAGGTGTTAATGAGACTGTTTTGATTCCCCAACTACCTCCTTGATTACCATTAATTGCTGTAGAAATATCATTTATCCATATTCCATTTACCAAGATGTCTACATGTAACGACCCCATATCTGCTCCACTCATATGATAAGCAAAACTCAACTCAGGGTTAGCAACACTTACTAGATCTATACATGGTGTCATTAAGTTTGCTTGTTTATTTGAACATACTGGTGTCCCAGATGCCTCAAGGTATAAATACTTTCCAGTTAAAGTACCAGGGTTATTATCTGAAGAGGGTCCTGTACCTCCACTTGGTGTTCCTCCAGAATCTGTCCTCCAATCAATATCATCAAAAGTTCCATTGGCATCATTAATAAAATTATTATTTAAGGAACAAACTTCTATTTCGCAATTACTTGTTGTATTACAAGAGCTAAATGACTCAAAATTATCTGACCACGGAATTGTATTTGCTTGAGAATTGTTATAAAAAAATTGTGTGTTAATAGAGTCATTGGTACTATTCCCATCTCCAGTTAGATCAACCCATACAACTATATTGTTAGTTCCATTGTTTGGTGCTAAGAGATTAGTAAACATATAGTTAAAATTTGCTCCAGAAGCTATCGTTCCAGTATAAATTTCATTAACAGCAGGTTGCCCATTGAGCGAATAATGAACAGGAACATTTGATATTGGGTTAAGCCCTGTATTATTAATAGTTACATCTACATTTAGTGCGTTTGAAATACAACTTAAAACTACTCCATTATTAGCTGGAGTTAAATTTGCTAAACTTGCATCAAAATCAATTGGACAACTAAACGTCCCCAGTACTTTCTCTATAGCAAAGGCTCTTTCTCCTCGAGCATTGTTTGGGCCTAAAGATTTTACACTAAACCAATCTGTTTGCGTAGAATTCATTCCATGCAATACAATGCTATTTGTAGCTGTTACTCCAACTGAATCCATATATTTAACACCCAACTGACTTACTTCATAACCTGTTGATCCACTTACTACATTCCAACTTAATTGTAGTGAATCCAAACAAATCCAATCAACATTTAAATTTAATGGTGTAGTTATTATTGAAAAAACAGCATCACTAGTAGATGATAACACGCCTCTTGAAACTCTCACCAATACTTCGCCAGACACTGTACTTGGAACATTCCAATTAAAATATCTTCTTGTACTTACTACATTCGCGATAATTGTACCCCACGTACCTCCATTATCTGTAGAATATTCTAATTGAAACGCACCATTATTTCCGTAAGAATCCCATCTAATTGTTTCTATTGTACCAGGATTAAAACCTTCTCCACCTATTGGGTAAGTTAATACTACTTCATCTTGTATGAATTCATACACTAAAAAATACTCTTGAGGTCCTTGTGGAATAGTCATTCCATCAATATTAACGGTATAGGTTCCTGCAACAGGACTATCAATGGTCACTTGCTCCATATTATTTAAATTATCAATTCCTCTTATAGCAATACCATTCTGGTTTGAAGGATTTAAAACCCAAGGATTAAAAGCTGTTACTGAAGGATCAATAACTTGCATATTAATATTATTAACTAAAGCAGGAGAAGCACTTGCAGCACCTTCATAATCCGACCAATACACCATAACTCTTATTTGTGCAGTCCCTGCTGGTACACTTATATTATGAGAATTGCTTCCTCCTTGTGATATTGTTGAGCTTAAATAGTTATTATTATTAAGTATCTCATAAGCTCTTCTTGCATTAATTCTTCCCCAACCATATATAAAATCTGGTCCAGAATTACCTAAATCTTCTCCTGTATTTAAAACTGCGGCTTTAATTAAAGCTGAATTTGGATTAACTCCTGCATTTGCGGTCTTAAAACCGTGATAAAGCTGAGCAAGTGTTCCTGCAACCCCTGGACAAGCCATTGATGTGCCAGTTTTATTTAAATAATTATTAGGGTCATTTGTAGAATATACACTTGTACCAACTGCACATATATCAGGTTTTATTCTACCATCTAAAGCTGGTCCTCTACTACTAGAGTTCGCAATAACATCGAGATAAGTCACATTACCAACTGCCATAACATTCTTACCTTGTTTATGTCCTCCAGTTATAGTTGACCATCCTGAACCAGAATTTCCGCATGAAAATACATGAATAAGCTCAGAATCGTTTCTAACTTGTTGATCTAATTGTCTTGCAAGTGAAGTATAACCAGCATTTGTTCCATTTCCATAACTTTTTGATGTAATTGTTAAATCATCAGAAATAACAAGCGCGGGAACTGAATTATAATTATTATTACTTGAACCATAGACTAATACTTCTGCACCATGAGCCATACCTCTACCTTTTGGATCTAAATTACCTGCCGCAGCAATAATTCCTCCTGTATGTTCACCATGATCTCCTGATTGCGTAGCTGATGCATCATTAGTAAAACGACCTGAATAATCAATATGTTGATCTAATATGCTATTATCCTGTAACATAAGCGTTATCCCAGTTCCATCAAACTTTAATCCTCCACTATAATCAGTCGCTAAAGTATTACTTCTATGACTAGTCCTATCTTCATCCCCTTCAGGCTCTCCAGGCATATCTTTTTCTTCAAAATAGTAAAATTCTGGTTGTTTATAAATATCTTTTAAATCTGAAAGTTTCACTCTAAATCGAACCACATTAGATTGATTCGTTATTACAACTTTAGCTCCTGTTGCTTCTAATCTATTTAAAACTAGTTCTTCTGATATATTCTGATAATAAATTGCACTAATTTCAATCGTTTCATTAGAGACCATTGCCCATTCTGGATACTTTTTACTTGCCAATACCTTATTCAACTTATAACTAGAGCTTACACTCACAATACTTACCGCTCCATTAAGTTTTAACTCATTCAAATCTGCATTAATATTTATTGAAGCATAAAAAGCATTCTCTGGTAAATAATTTAATAGGTCAATACCTTTTTGTTTTAATTCATTTTTTTGTGCTGTTGTAGGAATCTTAGCAAATTGAATTATTCTATAATAGTTATTATTTATCAACTCAAATAATTGATAATCTGGTTTTTTAGTAAAACTTTTAATATTGTTTTCAATAAGAACATCTCCCGTTTTAAAACGTAAAACATCTTTTTGTTGTGCTGATGAAAACAACGTAAGTACTGTAAATAAAAGAAACATAGCTCTCGCAAGTAAATATTTAGAACTCATAGTTAAAAGTTTAATTAGTCAATCTGGTCTAAAAATACAAATTATAAAAGCTTTACTTCATCATCAAATCACCAAAGGTTGGATTCACGACAAAAAAAATAAATACTCAATATTATTTAAGATTTAGAATTAAAACTTCAAATTTGCATTTATGCACATAAAAAAATACGGATTAATAGGCCACCCACTTTCACACTCATTTTCTGAAAAATACTTTAAAGGAAAATTTGAAAAAGAAAACATTTCAAACTGTTCATACCAGTTATTCGATATTAACGACATTAACCTGCTACCTGAGCTAATAGAAACCACAGAAAATTTAAAGGGATTAAATGTTACTATTCCGTACAAAGAAAAAATCCTTCCTTTTTTAACAGATATTGACGCAATTGCAAAAGATATTGGAGCAATAAATACCATTAAAATTTCTGACGAAAAAACCATCTTAAAAGGATACAATACTGATTATTACGGTTTTAAGAAATCATTAAAACCATTCTTAGACATCAATCATGAAAGAGCTTTAATCTTTGGAACTGGAGGAGCTTCAAAAACAGTGAAATATGTTCTGAATGAATTGAATATTGATTGTCTTATGGTCTCTCGTTCACCAAAAAATGATGCTGAAATATCCTATGCTGATGTGAATGAATATGTTATTAAACATCATCAAATCATTATCAATACTACTCCAATAGGAATGTTTCCTGAAGTTAACAGTTTTCCTAAATTTAATTACGACAATATAACATCCAAACACTTATTGTACGATTTGATATATAACCCCCTGGAAACTGAGTTTTTGAAGAAAGGGAAACAACAAGGTTGCATTATGTTAAATGGTTTACAAATGCTAAAACTACAAGCTGAAAAATCTTGGGAAATTTGGAACAGTTAAACTTTAATTCTTTTTTAAAAAAAATGGGCTAGTATACTAGCCCATCTCTATTCGCTCATTCTAATAAGCTAAAAAACAATCAATAAGTTACGCACTCATTGTTTCAAATTTTCTATCTACTTTTTTAAATAATCCTTGTAAAACTTTACCTGGACCAACTTCTATTACTGAGCTAGCACCATCAGCAATCATTTGATGCATTGTTTGTGTCCATTTTACTGGAGCAGTTAATTGAGCAACTAAGTTTGCTTTAATTTCTTCAGGATCAGTTACCGCATTAGCTGGTACATTTTGATATATTGGACAGCTTGGTGTATTAAAAGTTGTACTGTTAATTGCAGCTTCTAATTCTTCTCTTGCTGGTTCCATTAATGGAGAATGAAATGCTCCACCTACTGGTAAAACTAATGCTCTTCTAGCTCCTGCTTCTGTTAATTTTTCGCAAGCTACATCAATAGCTTCAACAGTTCCAGAAATTACCAACTGTCCAGGACAATTATAATTTGCAGGAACAACTATTCCATCAATTTCCTTACAAATGTTTTCTACAACATCATCTTCTAAACTAAGAATTGCAGCCATAGTAGAAGGAACTACTTCGCACGCTTTTTGCATTGCTAAAGCTCTTGCTAAAACTAACTTTAGTGCATCTTCAAAGCTTAATGTTCCGTTAGCTACTAAAGCCGAAAACTCACCCAATGAATGACCTGCAACCATTTCTGGTTTAAAATCATCACCCAATGTTTTTGCTAATATTACAGAATGTAAAAAAATAGCTGGTTGCGTAACCTTAGTTTGCTTTAACTCTTCAGCTTCACCATCAAACATTATATCTGTTATTCTAAAACCTAATATATCATTAGCTTTTTCAAACATTTCTTTTGCTAATTCAGATCCTTCGTAAAGGTCTTTTCCCATTCCTACAAATTGAGATCCTTGTCCTGGAAAAACGTATGCTTTCATATTTCTTTGTATTTGTTAATTCGTATCAATTAAAACTCACCTTTAACTTATTTAATTTTTTAATATACGACAAAAATAACATTAAAAAAGTGTTAAAAGAAAACCACTTTTACTATTCCCATCCAAAATTATTATCTTTAACAACACATGAACAGAAATACCATAAGAATCATAATTTTTTTAGCCGTTTTCTCTCTTATCGGAATTATTGCTACTCAAATGTTTTGGGTTAAAAATGCCTACAACTTGCAAGAGAAGCAATTTAATGACAGAGTTCATATTGCCCTTTCTAATGTAACACATGGTTTGTTAGACATTAATAAAGATGAGTCTACATTAATAAACCCTGTAAAACGCATTTCCTCTAACTATTACACTGTAATGATTAACGATACAGTTAATCCCTATCTACTAGAAACATTACTTAGAAATGAGTTTGTACAACGTAATATAAAGATTGATTTTGAGTATGTTATTTATGATTGCTTTACCGATTCTATTGTATTTGGAGATTATATCTCTTTAGAAAAGGGTGAAAAAGATAACTTACAATCAAAATCCTACAACATAAAATGGGATAAAGATGGTCACTATTTTGGGATATTCTTTCCCTCTAAAAGTTCTTATATTTTGAGTGAAATGGGGATCTGGACCTTCTCTTCTTCAATAATTCTAATCATTATCCTATTTTTTGGTTACACAATAAATGTTATCCTTAAACAGAAAAAACTATCCGAAATAAAGAATGATTTTATAAACAACATTACCCACGAGTTTAAAACCCCTATTTCAACTATATCACTTTCGGCAGAAGTATTATTAAACCCGAACATTAGCTCTGAACCCGAACGATTAAAAAATTACGCTAACATTATTAAAGAAGAAAATAATCGTTTAAAAAACCAAGTAGACAAAGTATTACAATTAGCAACTCTAGACAAGAGTAAATTAAAAATGGAGAATGAAAACATTGATCTTCATGACCTCATAAAAGGTTCTATAAAAAGTTTTGGATTAATTGTAGGAGAAAAAGAAGGTGAAATTTCAAGCAATTTAAAAGCTGAACAATTCATATTTTTTGGTGATAAAATTCACATCACCAACACCCTCCATAATTTAATTGACAATGCCATAAAATACTCTACAGAAAGACCTGAAGTTTTAATTACCACTAATTTCTACAATAACTACATAGAAATAAGTGTTAAGGATAACGGTCTAGGTGTTCCGAATGAATCTCAAAAACATATCTTTGATAAATTCTATAGAACGCCTACTGGTAACATACATGATATAAAAGGTTTTGGATTAGGTTTAAATTATGTAAAAACAATTGTTGAAGCATATGATGGGTCAGTAAAATTGATTAGTAAAGAAAATAATGGATCTACCTTTGTAATTAAACTCCCATTAAATGGAGAATAGACACTAGAAAATAGATATTAGAAAAAGAGTAGTATCTTCTCTTTTTTCTTTCAGCAAAAGCAATCTTTTCTCTAAAAAATAAAACTATGGAAAAAAAAGTAACAGATATAGAAATATTATTAGCTGAAGATGATTCAAATCTTGGTTTTGTAGTTCAAGACAACTTAAAATCTATCGGATACAAAGTAACCTTATGTTCTGACGGAGAAATGGCATTAAAAACATTTGCTAGCGAAAAATTTGACCTATGCATTTTAGATGTTATGATGCCAAAAAAAGATGGATTTTCTGTAGCTCAAACAATTAGAGATGTAAATAAAGAAATCCCTATTGTTTTTTTAACTGCTAAAACAATGCAAATCGATAAGGTTAAAGGTTTTACATTGGGAGCTGATGATTATATTACAAAACCTTTCGATTTTGAAGAGTTTTTATTGCGGATAGAATCTATTTTAAGAAGAACCAAAATATTAACACAACAAGAGAAAAAAATAGTTGAACAGTACACTATTGGTAAATATAATTTTGATGTGAAAAATCAACTTCTTCATTTTTCAAAAGAGACGAAAAAATTAACGAAAAAAGAAACCCGTATTCTTTCATTTTTATGTGAACACCTTAACGATATTGCTCCTAGAGAATTAATTCTAAAAAACATTTGGGGTAATGATGATTATTTTAGCGGAAGAAGTATGGATGTTTTTATATCTAAATTAAGAAAGTACCTCTCTCAAGATCAAAACATACAAATAAACAATATTCATGGGGTTGGTTTTAAGTTAGAGATTAGTAAATAGCCCCTTTATTTCTTTTATTTTTACATAAACTAACTATCCCTTTTCGCTTGTGAATACTTTCTTAAAAAAAACCGCTCAACACTTAATAGACAATTACCCTAACAACCTGAGTGAGATTTGTATTGTATTGCCAAATAAACGAGCCGGATTATTCCTTAAACAATACCTCAGCGAACTAATAACTAAACCCATTTGGTTACCAGAAATTATTGGTACTGAAGAGTTAATTGAACAACTTTCTGATGTTGGAGTAATTGATAATGTAGAGCAATTATTTGAGCTTTACTCTGTTTACAAAGAGAACACTCTTAAAGATGCTGAGCCTTTTGATGAATTTAGTAAATGGGGACAAATATTATTACACGATTTTAATGAGATTGACAGATATCTAGTTCCTACTTCTGGATTTTTTAAACACATTAACGAAGCTAGAGCTATAGAGGTTTGGAATTTAGGAGAAAGGGAAATCACAGATTTTCAATCTCAATATTTAAAATTTTGGAAACAACTCGGATCATTATACACAAGCTATAAAAAGCATTTAACAGATAAAAACTTAGCTTACCAAGGTTTAGCTTATCGTATAGTAGCAGAAAACTTAAAAGAAAGCCCAACACAGTTTATTGCAGAAAAAATTAAATGGGACAAAGTAATTTTTGTTGGATTTA
>Ga0307996_1000438_pt1 | contig 10900 bp, 14 predicted proteins | sample Davwhametageno35_FD_203143 | JGI IMG/M metagenome (GOLD analysis project Ga0307996, IMG submission 203143) | Marine microbial communities from Davis Island wharf, Antarctic Ocean - #35 | ecosystem: Environmental > Aquatic > Marine > Unclassified | place: Antarctic Ocean: Davis Island wharf...
GCTGCTAAGAAAGAGAGAGAAGCAAAATTAGTTACTGACGCTGCTTCGTTGAAGGAGAGAAAGGCTGCAACATCTGAGAAGCTTAAGGCATCAGTTGCTGACCTGAGCACATTTAAAACTGAGGACGTTACTAAGTGGACTAAAAAGAAGAACAGTTCTAGGAGAACATCATCTGCTGCGAATACTGGTTTTGGAGGTAGTCGTTTAGGTGCAGGAACAAGACTACAGAGAAAGAAGAATAATAAGTCTCAGAGATAGTAAGTTAAATTATTATTATCTTTGTAAATAAAAAAACATTATGCCGATTATAAATAAAGCAAAAAGAGCAAAAAGATTAGACGCTAAAGTTAATAAAGCAGCTTCTAAAGCAGCACCTAAACCTAAGAGATACACTAGGAAAGAAGCTTTGCAAGATGCAAAAACTAATAGGGTGGTAAAAAAAATTAAAGCTCCTGCAGTAAAAAAAATTACTGTAAAGACAAAAGCTACTAAGAAACCATTATTAGCAAAGAGACCTAACCCTAAACCAAAAACTACTAAGAAACCAACACCTAAAAGTAACATAGGAAAAAGTACAGCTCATAGAATGAGACAAGTGTATAACGGTGATAGAAAGGCTATGGAAAAAGCAAGAAAGATATTAGCTAATAAAAGAAATAAATAATAAGTATGAAATCAAAGGGACTAGGTGACACTATAGAGAAGATTACTAAGGCAACTGGTATCAAGAAGGTTGTTGACGCTGTCTCTGAGGTTACAAAAAAAGATTGTGGGTGCTCAAAACGTAAGAACACGTTGAACAAGGTATTCCCATATAAAGAAAAATAAAGAAATTATGGCATACGAGAAGTTACAAGGATACTTAGCCTTAGAGGTTTATCCATCCGACAATACAGATATACCTTACACAGCAACCGTAGTTAAATCTGCGGCTACATCTGCAGCTACTAATAAGTTAATTGACACAACTGTTGACTTTAAAGCTAACGGTACACTTGCTGGAGACATTGTATATGACACAACATCTAAGACATCAGCTACTGTTCTAAGTATTGACGGTGCAAACACATTAACTCTAAACGCAGACATCATTTCATCGTCTGACAAGTACACACTATATAATGCATCATCGGTTAATAACTATCAAAAAGCAAATAATGGATGCGTACTTTATGTTGGTACAAGTGGGGATATTAAGGTTGACACTATTTCAGGAACAACTGTTACATTTAAGACTGTACCTGTTGGATTCTTCCCTGTACAAGTTTCTAAAGTTTATGCTACTGGAACTACTGGGGCTGAAATAATTGCATTATGGTAATAGGTATAATAATCTCAATATGACTGACTTAAAAATGTATCTATTAAATTTAGGAACTTTTGCTATATCATTTTCACAGATAGATATGGCACTAAAGCTATTATTGCTTTGTGTAACTATAGGTTACACTGTGCATAAGTGGTTATTATTAAAAAATGAAAACGATGAGGACTCAAATAACGCATAACTTCTACCTTGACGAGTTCGAGTGTAGAGATAAGTCAGATATCAGCTTAATGGTGTTTAAAAACATATTAAGACTGGCTAATAAGATGCAGGTTATTAGAGACCACTTCGGAAAATCTATATCGGTAAACAGCGGATACAGGTCTCCAGGTTATAATTCATCAATAAATGGAGCATCTAAAAGCAAGCATAAGCTTGGGCAGGCTTGTGATTTTACTGTTAAGGGATTAACACCTAGAGAAGTCGCAGATGAGTTAGAGATATTAATGGAAGAAGGCACTATAACTAACGGTGGATTAGGAAGGTATGACACCTTCACTCATTATGACATTAGAAGAACTAAAGCCCGTTGGGATAAAAGAACTGTATGAATAAAATTGTAGAATGGTTTGGCGGTAATGCGATTAAGGATATCTTAGGAGGTCTTGATAATCTATTTACATCTAAGGAGGAGAAAATGAAAGCTGAGGCTGTAATAAAGCAAATCCTTATGGAGAAGCAGTTAGAGTTACAGAGAATGCAGACTGAGGTTATCGTTACAGAGGCTAAGGGGAATTTACTTCAAAGAAGCTGGAGACCATTACTTATGTTGTCGTTTGGCTTCATAGTTATCTACGTAAAATTTATCGGACCATTGTTTGGTTTAAGAATACCTGAGCTTGAATTAGAGTTCTGGGAGTTACTAAAGATAGGTATAGGTGGATATGTTGTCGGTAGAAGTGCTGAGAAGATATCAAAAAACATAACGATACAGAAGAAGTAATAACTCAAAAAAAATTTCTTAACTTTGTAGGATATAAAAAACATTTAAAAAATAGATGGCAAGAATATCTACATATCCTATTGATGAGCACCTGGTATCTGATGACAAGTGGATCGGATCATCAGCTAATTCAAAATTAGCAACAAAGAATTTTTCTTTAGAGAGTGTAACTGATTGGATGAACAATACTTCTTCAATTGACTCTCAAACCTTGCGTTATAAATTTCAAAGCAATGCTTATGATAGCACTAGAGATAGAGGTTCAATATCTATGTCTCCTACTGTTATTGGTGACGTTCCTTTTGCTTCGGTAACTGGTTGGACTATAAGTGCTTACTCATTAAAATATGTTGGTCAGAACTTACCTACTGACATATCAAGATTCTACACTAGCCCTCTTGTTGACTCATATATTATAATAACAAACTCAAAAGATATAAGTAACTTTGGTATATTTCTCTGGAACACAGCAGACCTTAGACCACTTACTACTGACTTTTGGGATATTGGTTTAACACACGTCACATCATCAGGAGACTTAAGCGAGGACGAGGATTATTTTATGTCTTTACTTACGTATAACGCTAAAGCATCAGCAGATAAAACATTTATATTTACCCAATCAACACCAAGTGAGAGCTGGGTTGTTAATCATAACTTAAATAAGTTTCCATCAGTTTCTATAGTTGACTCGTCTAACGAGCAGGTAATGGGTTCTGTTGAGTATATAGACTTAAACTCATTAATAATTACATTCTCTAGTTCGTTTTCAGGTAAAGCGTTCTTAAATTAAAAACAAAAACAAAAAACAAAAAAAATGGCTATTAAATTTTTAGAACCGATTAATCTTACTGGACTAGAGCTTCAGAACGTATTAGTACAAAACCTTGTCGGACCACCAGCAACAGCTTTAGGTGAAGGACAGATTATATATGACAGCAGTTCTGGTGTTAAATCAATAAAATATTGGAACGGAACAACTTGGATCACATTAGATGGTTTAGGTACAGTAGTATCTTTAAGTGGGTCTGTAGGATCTTCTATAACAACTACTATAACAGGAACAGCAACAGTGCCTATTATAAATGCCGCTTTAAATAATACCTCAGTAACAGCAGGTACTTATACAAGTGCTGACATTACGGTAGATGCTCAAGGTAGGATTACCGCAGCATCATCAAACGGGTCAGGAACAGTAAGTAGTGTAACAGCAGGAAATGGTGTTGTAATTACAGGAACACCTACAGTTAACCCAGTTGTATCAGTTGATTACTCATCTACAGGTATTATTGCTGACGCAGCAGCGATGAGTGGTGCAGCAGCATCTGGAGATATAATATTATTAAGCGATATAAGTGCATCAGGAGCTGTAAAAAGAACTACAGTAGGTAATGTAACCTTAAACGTATTAGGAGCTCCTACAGCTGACCTGAGTATCAATACTCATAAATTAACTAACGTAGTTGATCCAACAGCAGCACAAGACGCTGCAACTAAGAGTTATGTTGATACAACTTTCGCAGGTTCAGGAGCGTTAATCTATCAAGGTGGATATGACGCAACAACCGCAGCACCTTCAGCAGGAGTTAAACAAGGTTGGACATATGCAGTAACAGTAGCAGGTACAGGTTCACCTGCAGGATTTTGGAATCCTAAGTTAGAGGTTGGTGATTTAGTTATCGCTAATGTTGACACTCCAACATCAGCCGCAGATTGGACTGAGATCAATAAAAATATCGATGTTGCTACCGCAACAATTCAAGGGATTGCAAACTTTCCAACATCAGGTGGGTTAAGTGTTTCAGCAGGAGCTGTTAGCATACCATCATCAGGTGTAAGTGCAGGAACTTATGGAACAGCAAATAAGGTATCAACTGTAACTGTAAACTCAAAAGGTATTACAACAGGTGCTACTGAGACATCTATCTCTATACCAGCATCAGCAGTTATAAACTTTTGTGCAGAGGTTGAGTCGTGTGTGTCATCTACAAGTAGAGAGAAAACAGGAACGATAGGAAATGCAACGTCTTGGCTTATTACTCATAATATGGGAACAAGAAATGTTATGGTTCAGGTATATGCCAACGCATCACCTTGGGACACTGTTAACGTAAGTGTAGAAAGAACAAGTACAAACTCAGTTACATTAAGTGTAGCATCTAACCCAGGAGCTTCAGCATTCAGTTATATGATTCAAAAAATAGGATAAAACCAAACCACATATGCCTAATTATATTAAATTTAAAGATAGCATCTCCACAGACGGAGATGCTTTAGTAACAGGCACTCTATTAGGGTCAGACGCTGAGTTTACAGGAAACGTAGGTATAGGTGTTATAAATCCAACAAGAGAGCTTCAGGTTAAATCAAATTCCCCAAGAGTGCTACTGGAAGGAACAGGTGCATCTGCTGAGGATGATGAGATATCTAGAATATCTGGAGTATGGGATGGTACTTATATTGGTGATATTAGATTTTTAGCTGGGTCTGATGTTACAAATAAAGATAACGGTAAGATTCAGCTTAGGACTTATAGTGCAGCAGGCGTTACTAATGACGGTATATTAATAGATGAAGTTGGAAACGTAGGTATAGGAACAACAACACCATCAACTAAACTAGACGTAAACGGAATAATAACAGCAACAGGAGGAAATTCAACAACTTGGAACTCACACACTTCTAATATTGGAGATATAACAGCCGTTACAGCTGGTAATTACTTAACAGGTGGAGGTACTTCTGGATCAGTTACTTTAGATGTTGACCCTAGTACTTTTTTTAGGAAAATATCAGGAGCCAGTGCATTTGTGGCAGCAGGGTGGATGACCGTAGCTTCTACTCATAGTAGCAGAAAGTCTGGTGAAGTAATAGTAACAGATGGCGATAGCGCTGACCACGCTTACATAAGAATATCTTGGATGCGTAGTTTTCAAGATTCAAACTTTTCAGTAATAAATTGTGGTGGTCACGCTAATAGAATAACTGGGGTAAGAGTATTATCTCAAGATTCGGATACTACTTATGGATGGAAATATTTACAGGTTTATGTTTCAGCATCATCTACCTATTATTCTACAATATTAAAGGAAGGTTCTACACCTGCCTTTGGTGATCTTACAGTAGTTACTCCTGTTTTACAAAATACTATACCTGGTTATAGTTTACACGGAGCTCAATTGACTGGTTTAGACACCTCAAGTTTAGCTTCTGAAGAAGGTATAACTGTTGGTGGAAATGCATTTATAAACGGAGGAAATATAACCCTAGGGAGTACAGGAAGAATACAAGGTATTGACACTGTATCAGCTTCAACAGATGCTGTAAATAAAGCGTATGTAGATAGTGCTGTATCTGGAGGACCTTTCTTGCCTTTAGCTGGTGGAACAATGACGGGAGTTATAAAGACAATCTCAGGCACAGCTTCAGCACCAGCTTTACAGATAGGAGATCCTGATTCTGGTTTATATGATTCTGGTTCAAATGCAATAGGCTTTGCTTGTCAAGGAACTAAGGTAGCAGAGATGTTACCAGCTCACTCATTGTTTTATAATAATGTAGGTATAGGCACAACAAGCCCACTAACATCTTTAGAGGTAAAGAAAGATAATGCACCTTCAATAATCACTATAACTGGGGGATTAAATACACAAACAACGCTAGGAAATGAAATAGGCTCTATAGATTTTAAATCTAATGATGCATCAATTATATCAACTAATGATATAGCAGGTAGAATTGTATCAGTATCAGAGTATAGTAATGGAGCTATGGCAGGTATGGCATTCTACACTGCAGATAATACCGTAGCCCCCTTTATAAGGGAGAGAATGCGAATATCAAATACAGGTAACGTTGGTATTGGAACAAAAAGTCCTTCTGAAAAACTTACAGTTAAAGGAGATAATGCAGGTATTTCATTAAGATCAAATGATTATATGATCTCTAGAATTATTCCCAGAGGCAGTAATACTTCTAATTTGGATAAAGGGTTGTTTAGTTTGTATAATGCATCAGTAGAGTCTACTCGAATAGATTCTGCTGGTAATTCTTGGTTAAATGGAGGTAATGTTGGAATTGGTACTACTAGTCCTACAGCCAAGTTAGATGTTAATGGAGAGATAGCAATTAGAGGTGGCGAAGGTGCAGATGATGCAAGAATGTACTTCAGAGCATCAGATAATAGTAATAGGTTCACTATTGAAACAGATTTAGACGGAACAACAGCCAATGACTTACTAGGTTTTAGAGGTGCATCAACAGATAATATATTAGTTTTAAAAGGAGATGGAAAGGTAGGAATAGGAACTACTAGTCCTGGTACTAAACTTGAAGTAGACGGAGTAATAACTATTGCACCTTCATCTTCTAATGTAGCAGAATTAAAAGGTCTATACGGGACGAGTTTCCTTTCAATGGACTTTATGTTATTTGATAATAAACTTTTCGGCAACGCTATTGTACAGAACCAAATGATGCAGACAATGGTATTTAATGATGGTAGTGGTGAGGGTATGAGGTTGAGTCAAGGTAAGCTAGGAATTGGTACTACAAGTCCAACTGCAAAACTTGAGGTTGACGGTTCGTTTAAGTCACAAGCTTTCTTTGTAGATAGTAGCTCAGGAACCTTAACATTTATGGGAAGTCCTATAATGTTTGGAAGTGTTGCACCAAATGAAATACCTGTTCAAGGTTTTATGGGAGTATCAGGTTCTGGTATACATAACAACAATGGCAATATAGGTATTGGTACTACAAACGCACAGCACAAGCTTGATGTGAAGGGCTCGATTAATATAGAGGACAGTGCTAACTCCGTTGCAGAGTTAAAAGGTTTTGGTTTAGAGTTACTTTCTTTTAATATGATGACTCAAGATAGGCGTTTATTTGGAGGGTTAATTATAGCTAACCCTATGACCGCTACAATGAAATTTGATGCTGGTTTTGGAGAGGCTATGAGAATAAACGGAAGTACAGGTCAAGTAGGAATTGGAACAACAGCACCAAGAGCTAAACTAGATGTAGCAGGAGGAATTAAGATGGCAAATGATTCATCAACAGCAACTGCTGCAAATGTAGGGACTATGAGATATAGAGTTGTGAACACAAGAAGTTATATGGATATGTGTATGCAAGTTGGTACTTCATCTTATGCGTGGGTAAATATAAAAATGAATCAGTGGTAGTAATAAATAATTAAACAGTAAAAAACAAAAAACAAAATGGTAAATTACAATTGGGATTGCAAGACAGTAGACGCTTATATCAAGCAGAACGAAGAATCAGATGTAGTGTATAACGTACATTGGAGAGTAACGGGAGTATCAACGGAGTTAAATTCAGAAGGAGAACCTTACACAGTAACTAACATTGGTACTCAGACTTTGAGTACAGATTCAACAACAGGGTTTATTCCTTTTGATGAGGTAACAAATGAAGAGGTTGTAGCTTGGACAAAATCAGCAATGGGTGAAGAAGAAGTAGCAAGCTTAGAAGCTAATATAGCTAGTCAAATTGATTTATTAATCAATCCAACATCTGTTACGTTGACAATAGGAGAATAACTTTAATTAATATATTATTAGTATCTTTGTAAGAAATAAATCAAATCATTATGAAATTAGAAGAAAACGAGTTAACTAAGATTCAGTCAATGCTAAACGCATTTAATCAGTTAAAGATGCAAATAGGTGACGCTGAGTTAGCTAAGTCAGCAATCATTAAGCAGGTAGAAACTCTTAAAGATGAGTACGCAGAAGTAGAAAAAGAATTAGCAGAAAAATATGGTAATGACGCACAGATTGATGTTAAGACTGGTGAAATCATAGAAGCTGTAGAAACAGAAGAAGTAAAGTAGTTTATAAATAATAATAAAAGATGGCAAGAATAAGTACATACGCACAAGACAATACACCTAAACTTAGTGATAAGTTAATCGGTAGTGAGGTTGATAATGAAAATCAAACTAAAAACTATACTATAGCTGATATCTTGTCGTTAGTACCTATTCCTGACACATCTCCTTATATTGTAGTATGTACACCTTCTGGTGGTACTGTTTCTACACAGCCAAATGACACGGTTTATCTAAACTGGTCTGGAGATTCAGGAGTATTTTCATACAAACTTCCTTTAGCCTCAGCAATTCCTTACAGACAAATAATGATTGTAAGTGATTCAATAATATCAGCAAGTAAAAGTGTTAATGTAATAACGGAGGTTGGAGATCTTATTGATGGTACTACCTCTTATATGTTAGACACACCGTATAGTGGAATATCAATTTGGTCTGATGGATCACAGTGGATAATTACACAAATTAAAGCATAACAAAAACAAAAAAATGGCAATAGAAGCAGGAACACAGTTTGTAACTTATAATCCAACATTGGACTTATCAAACAAAACATCAGCAGTAGTAAGTAAAAAGACAGAGGTATATACTATAGAGGATATAAATAATAACCCTACAGCTGTATTTCAAAATTTAGTAGCTCAGGGTACATCAGATGCAACAACATCAGTTATGGGGTATGGTGTAAATGTTTTTACAACAGCAACAGCAACTGATTATGCTACAAAGTTACCACAACCAACTACAGGTAGGTCAACTAAAGTTATTAATATGTCATCACAGGCAATTAGCATATACCCATCTAATGTAGGTGGTGTTATAAATAACTTAGCAATTGATGCTCCATTAGTAATTCCTAATGACGGTACAGCATATGAATTTATATGTACAGTAAATCCTTTACCAGGTGGATGGAATACATTAACTAATCCTGCAGTAGCTCAGTTAGAGTATGATGAGATAGAGGTGTCTCATACGAATGGTACAGCAACAGGTCGTACAGGTTACTCTACAGGAACATTAACTACATCATCAGGTGTAGGTACGGATGGTAATGGTAATATACTATTAACAGGAAACTGGTTAAGCCAAAACTCACCTACTACTGCGTTAAATATGAAGACGTATACTAACATACTTCAAACAGATTTAGCTACAGAGTTTACTCCAGATGCTATACAATCAGGTCTTATTACAGGTTTTTTAGTTTCAGCAAATTCAAGTGTAAATGGAAATAGAATAAATAGAGTATATAGCGGTGGATCTTACTATAACGGATTGTTTTCAGGAGTTGGAACTTTAAATTCTCCAGCAGAAGTTGGAGATACGAACACACTTTATTTTAATGATCAATCTCCAGTTCCTTTTGATGGTGTAAATAATCAGATAGGTACAGGTGGAGCTTTTTCATCATACTACTATACGTTTAATTTTTACATACCTGCATCAGCAGCAACTAAAGTATATAAGTTTAAAATATTTTTAGAATATTTATAAAAACAAAAAAAATGGCAATAAAAGCAGGAACACAGTTTATCACTTATAATCCAACATTGGACTTATCAGATAAAACATCAGCAGTAATAAATAAAAGAACAGAGGTATATACTATAGAGGATATAATCAATAACCCTGAAAAAGTATTTCAAGGCTTAACAGCAACTGGAACTACAGCAGCTACAACAGTAGCTATGGAGTACGGTATAAATGTTTTTACAACAGCGACAGCAACAGACTACTGTACAAAGTTACCTCAACCAACTACAGGTAGGTCAACAACGGTTTTAAATAACTCAGGAAGTATGATTTACATACATCCCTCAAACCCAGGTGGTAAAATAAATAACTTAGCAATTGATGCTCCATTGGGTATTCCTAATGACGGAATTGCTGTTACGTTTATATGTACACTTAATCCTTTACCAGGGGTATGGAACACAGTTTACAACACACCAGGCACAGAGATTGTATACGAGTGGGAATTTGATCACACTACAGGAACAATGACATCAGCACACGGTCTTCCTGGAGGAGTATTTGGTGCACCTAATTCACCTGCACCAGGCGGAGGGTTCTACCCTTCACCTACGTTTACAATTGACCCATACACAGGGGCTATGATTTGGAACCAAACGTCATTAGATATGGTTAACACACTTTCACCAGCAGCAGGTATTATAGACTCAGTTAGATTAGACACAAATGTAATAGCTACAGATTTACCAGGAGGAGTTGGTAATGGATTTGGGACATCTATTGAAAGATTTTGGCATAACGCTGCACCTCCATATATGATATACAACCAAAGTAAAATTAAAAGAGCTTATGTTTTAAGTTTCCCTGGAAGTGCATATAACTTTTTTGAAACATCTGTAGCAGGATCACCTGCTTATGTGTCTCCAGGAGTTATTGGAGCAGGAGGAACATTATACAGTCCAGATATAGATTGGTTTGTAGGTGGACCAGGAGTTTTAGGTATGAACACTATTGGGGCAGCAGATGCGATTTCAACAACAGATTACTATTATACTATAGAGTCTTTTATATCAGCTGCAATGCCAACAAAACTATATAAATTTAAAATGACTATAACTATACAATAATGGACATAAGAAAAATCTCAGTAGGACCCGACTATAAGTCGGGTGCTATGCATTACATAGTAGGACAGGACGTTTTAAGTGGTAAGTTTTTTATACACCTAATAAAAAAAGAAGCTGACTCTATTGTCATTTACATCCAGAGTGGTGATGAGATTTTACTATGGAAAGAGTTT
>Ga0307996_1000443_pt1 | contig 10870 bp, 12 predicted proteins | sample Davwhametageno35_FD_203143 | JGI IMG/M metagenome (GOLD analysis project Ga0307996, IMG submission 203143) | Marine microbial communities from Davis Island wharf, Antarctic Ocean - #35 | ecosystem: Environmental > Aquatic > Marine > Unclassified | place: Antarctic Ocean: Davis Island wharf...
CTACCCGAAGTCATTCAAGGGGTTGAGTTCAAAGACGGGATCAAGCAACTTCAAAACGCCGCCTGATGACTACCGTCACCAACTTTTGGGCATAACTCGCTTAACCATTAAAAATCTTATGTAGGCTGCGGGGCCGATAGTCGGATAGGGAATTGACCCTTGTGCGAACGGACGGATGCATTTCCGCTTCAGAGCTAGGCCCCGCGCGCCATTTCTTGAACAAGGCCCATCGACCCTTAAACCGATCCGATGGATGCAGTGGGTTGGCGGCTGTCGGTGGAAATGTTGCGCCTGCCTTCAAAGTCAGACGGCCTGCCCCCTGCACCATCCACTCAAGTGCGATTGCTGACAATGGTTGTTCCGCGGCACTCCCCCCAATCACCCCGTGATCCCCCGTGAACCATATCTGTTGAAAGGGCCGCAATGGGCCAGTGTCGCCCTTGTTCAGGCCCTCCTTGCCGCCCTGATTGTCTAGGTTGTCCCACTTGGCGGGCACATAAAACACACGCCGCTCATCAATTGCCAAAGCATGTCGTGCACTTTTAACCAAGCTAGACAGGGCCATGTCATGGAATTGGTATTGGCTGTTTCACGCCGTCGCAATCGGGCCAAGGATTGATGGCGGCATCCCACGTGCGCCGACCGTATCAAACACACCCATGTATGCGATTTTGACAATGTCGCCGCCACCCCGCGACGCCGCGTCTTTCGCCGAAGTCGCAAACCGTGGGGACAGCCGTTTGCGTTCAGACATAATATGAGGTTGATCGGGACCGTTGTTAACCCCTTTTTTGCGATAAAGCGCAAAGGCTTCGTTAATACGCTCTGTTGTTGGGTTGTCGATAAGGCCACATTTGCGGATCATGCCTGCAACGGATCGTGCCGTATAAGCCCCACGCGAAAACCCGAATAGGTAAATTTCATCGTCCGGCTGATAGGCATGGCATAAAAATTGATAGGCCTGTTTGACTTTGCCATCCAGCCCCCACCCGAAGACACCACCGCCCCATCTGTTAAAAAACTTTTGCAAGCCATTGTCGAAACGATCATCCGTCCCGATGCCTGCGAAGTAGGCGCAAACCTGCCCTTTGGTCGGATCATTCTCCAACAGGTTTTGCAGTTTATAGACGCTGGTCGTTTCATCAATATCGGACGAATTCCACGTCCCATCACAGAAAATAGCTATGCGTGTCATCGCCTCACCCTCCTAATTAATCGTAGTTAATGTGATTGACTGTACTTGGGGGTCAGGAGATGTAAATGCAGGTTTACCTTACCCCAATCACAGATGCGGAGCCTGTTTCATGCCCAAATTACTCGATGTCTTGACCCTTATTGCAAGCGTAGCCTTTGCGGCATCCCCAATATGGGTGCCCGATTTTGGCGGATTCAATCCTGAACAATTCCCATACCCACAGCTTAATGCACCCGTTCAGCCTGCTGGATATGCATTCGCAATCTGGGGGCTGATCTTTACGTGGCTTGTGGTTGCTTGCGCCTACGGACTTTGGGCACGTGCGGATGATGCAAATTGGTCTGCGATGCGGCCCGCGTTGTTGGTGTCGCTTGCGATTGGTGCGGCGTGGCTTCCAATTGCAACGCTCAGCCCGATTTGGGCAACGATCCTGATTTGGTTGATGTTGGTCTCATCGCTTGTTGCGCTGTTTCGCAGCCCACGAGTGGACCAAGCTTGGGCAAGCTGGCCCATTGGTCTTTATGCCGGATGGTTAAGTGCCGCCAGTTTTGCAGGTGTTGGACTACTGTTGGCCGGATACGGTTGGACAAGCCAAACTACGGCCGCTTGGGTCTGCGTCAGCCTTGCAAGTGTCTTAGGCTTTGGTGTCCAGTGGCGTTTGGCACGTGCACCAACCTATGGAATTGCAGTCATATGGGCACTTGTTGCAATCGCTGTTCGCAACGACTTTGCGATGAACAGCGTCGCACCCTTGGCATTGATCGGGTCTATCGCCCTGCTATGGCCAATACTCAGAGCAGCGCGATAATCTTCTTTTGACCTAAAGTACTCTGGATACGCGCGTAAGCGTGGGGGCAACGCCCCCATTTAGGTCTACTTACGCCCAGTACCATCAGTATGTTTACGCCCAGCGGTGTGTTTGCGCAGTTTGGATGGTGGTGCTTTTTTGCGCCCCTTATAAGGGTTCGCATCGTTCTGGCCGCGCATGTACAGCCTGATTGGCGTGCCGGGCATATCAAAGTCCACCCGCAACCCGTTCACCAAATAACGCGAATAGCTTTCTGGCACTTTGTCAGGATGTGAACACATCACAACAAACCCAGGAGGGCGCGTTTTCGCTTGGGTCATATAGCGTAATTTGATGCGTTTGCCTTGAGGTGCGGGGGGCGGATGCGCCTCGACCATACCAGCCAACCAACGGTTTAGATGCGCTGTCGTCACACGACGGTTCCAAACATCATAGGCCTTCATGATTGCTTCATGCAGGCGGTCCAGACCGCGACCTGTTTTGGCAGAAACGGTGATCAATGGCGCGCCGCGCAGCTGTGGCAGAAGACGTTCAAAGCTTTCTTTGAGGTCTTTCAGCTTAGCCTGCTTTTCGTCTTCAATGTCCCACTTGTTCACCGCGACAATAACCGCACGGCCTTCGCGTTCGGCCAAATCGGCAAGCCGCAAATCTTGCTGCTCAAACGGGATCGCCGCATCCAACAAAACCACAACAACCTCCGCGAATTTGACGGCCCGTAGACCATCACCAACGCTAAGTTTCTCTAACTTTTCCTGAATCTTGGCTTTCTTGCGCATACCGGCGGTATCGAAAATACGCATCGGTGTGCCGTTCCAGTCGATACGAAGCGAAATTGCATCGCGGGTAATCCCCGCCTCTGGTCCGGTCAAAAGCCGCTCTTCGCCCAAAATTTGGTTGATCAGCGTCGACTTACCTGCATTCGGGCGACCTACAACGGCAACCTGCAATGGTTTCGCGTTTGAAGGCACAGGGACCGCGCCAAGTTCGTCGTCATCTTCATCAATGCTGACGTCGACATCCGGTGTATCATCTTCCTTAGCCAGCAAATCAAATTGGTCAGAGATCGGTTGAAGCTGCGAATAAAGGTCGTTCAAACCTTCACCGTGTTCAGCAGACAAACGAATTGGCTCGCCTAGACCTAATGAGTAGGCTTCGATCACGCCAGCATCAGCGGCAGATCCTTCACCTTTGTTCGCAGCCAAAATCACGTGATCGGCTTTCTTACGCAGAATTTCGGCAAACACTTGATCGGTGGGTGTCACCCCTACCCGCGCATCAATCATAAACAAACAAACATCGGCCATTTCAACGGCCCGCTCGGTCAGTTTACGCATGCGCCCTTCTAGGGAATCGTCCGTTGCGTCTTCTAAACCCGCCGTATCCACAACTGTGAAACGCAAGTCAGCCAGACGTGCGGCACCCTCGCGCAAATCCCGAGTCACCCCAGGTTGGTCATCGACCAAAGCCAGACGTTTACCGACAAGGCGGTTGAAAAGTGTGGATTTACCGACGTTTGGACGGCCCACGATGGCAAGGGTAAAGGACATGTCGTCCGCTCCGGATAAGGTTCAAGCGCGTCCTCTAGACTATATCTTGCCTAACGGAAAGCGTGCAATTGCCCGTTGCGGCCAACAACATACAACGTACCACCTGAAACGGCCGGTGCAGTTGTCGCACCACTTGGTACTTCAACACTGCTGATAAGGGTGCCATCACGTGGATCAAAGCTGCGCAATTGGCCATCGTTTGAAGCGACAATAATGCGACCACCGGCAAGGATTGGGCCATGATGAGTAAACACTTCAGAAATTTTTCGAGGACGATCTTTGACAAAATTCGGCAGCGCATAGCCCCAAACTTTCGCCCCATCCTCTGCGTCTAGACGGACCAGTTCATTCTTATCGGTGATCGCAAAAACACTGTCGCCAGCAGGCCAAACAGGGCCAACGGCACCTTCATTGGCAGTCCAAATACGCGCTCCACTGTCGACAGAGACTGCAACTGTACGCCCAGCTTGATTGCCAGCGTAGAGCACACCGTTGTTAACAACAGGTGATCCAGTCACATCATCAATTTTCGACAAGGCACGACCGGGGCGTTCGCCCAAAACAGACGCATCCCAACGGCGCAAACCACCACGGCGGAATACGGCCTGCAGTTCACCAGACCCAAACGCGAAAACCGCCAATTCACCAGCGACGACCGGCGCAGGTGCACCTAAAATGTTGGATACCGAAGTTGAACCACCAATTTGCCAAGCCACCCGTCCGGTGTCCGCTTCAATCGCCCACCCAGTGTCATCACCTGACATCAGATAAACCAAATCTCCATGAACCGTTGGTTGCCCTGATCCCGTTGCATCCAATTGCTGGGTCCAACGCACTTGGCCAGTGGCGGCATCCATCGCAACCAGTTCACCAAAACCTGTTGACGCATAAACCGTCCCCTTGTGAACGGCCAATCCGCCGCCCGTTGCGTCTGTGGCGTTGTCCCGTAAAGGACGCACATCACGATTCCACACCGGTGCTCCCGCAGCGCTTGTTGCGGCCACGTTGCTGCCTGCGTCAAGCGTGTAGATCACCCCACCCGCGACAACAGGATCAGCTGTAATGCGCTGTTTGCGACTGTCACCCGCACCAATCTTTGCCGACCACGCCAGTTGCAATGTTGACCCAAGGGCCGCATGAGCAACACGGTTTTTTTGGGTACCAGTTCCTTGCGCCCATGTCGTGTTTGTTGCCGCTGTGGGCAATGAAATCGCCCGCGTCTCGTTAGCGATAAAAGCACTGGCATCTACAGCCGCGCCAGAAGATTGCAGAACCGAGCGGATGTCTTCACGCTTGCCAGGCAAAATAACTTCTGCTTCTTGGCAGGCGCCCAGCAACATCGCGGCCACTGTGCAGGCTCCGATGAGCGTCCAAGAGCGACGTGGATTTGCAGTGTTTTCGAAATGAAGTGTCATAGCTCTGCTCGATTTGTTGCGGTCTTCAGGTGCCTTTACGGCTTTCGACAGTATTAAAGCGGTTAATTACCGCCTTGTGTCAATTGGGTAAGATCTGGTTCGGCTCCCAAAGCCACCATCACCTGTAGGGCGCGTTGTTGCAAGTCTGACGTCGTTTCAGAATCATCAATGATCCCTTGGAACCGGACCAAAGCCGCGTCTACGTCCCCTGTTTCAATGTCGATCAAGGCCAACTGCTCTTGCGCTAACAAGCGCAGTGGGTTGCCCGGTTGGGCCAATGCTTCGTACCCAGACCGGCGTTCGTCAGCGGATAAATCGTCTGCAGACAATGCCAATGCTTTAAACGATGCAATCTGACGATAAATCAGTGGTAGGGCTTGAGTTGTCGCAACACCTTGTAATGTCTCATTGGCCGCCACTGTCTGACCTGCGTCGGATTGTTCTGCGGCAGTCATAAGGGACACAATCGCATTTGCACTTGGGTTTTCCAGATCAACCAGTGCCAAGGCGGCAGCGCGGTCAGCACTTTCATTAAGCGTCATTGCCGCCAACATTGCATCGCCTGCGGCTTCTGCCTGCGCGCGCACCTGTGCTTTGCTATATTCGGAATATGCAGCGCCACCCACGATAGCCAGAACTGCAACGGCACCAATCCAACCATACCTGCGCAATGCCGCGTATAGCTTGTCACGGCGCACTTCTTCGGTGACTTCTTCGATAAAACTGTCTGTGTTGCTCATAACGGCCCCCACGATAACGAGGGTCAATTGTGACCCTTCTTTTGCCCCTCATATCGCGCCATCGGGGCCAAGCCAAGACCCGAGCTGTATTGCGGCTCATTCTGGGCATAAAAAAACGAAAGTGTGAGTGCCAACCACCCTCAGCGCCAAAAAGCAGGTCGAACAGTTTTAATGATTGCCTATGTATCGGCACTGACTGCGTCAGATTTCAGTTTTGCACAAAAGCGCCCTCACGTGGTCAAACATTAACTATTGCTGCCACTAGCCGCGATGCTCACAACAATAAAATTCTGATCATTGAAGTTTGTTACTTTATAAAATAACAATATTCATAACGTTTCAGGAGAGAGCTTATGCGTAAACAAGCAGCAGTACGGCAATCTGATGTCTTGGGTGTCTTACATGGACATGACAAACCCATGACAGCCTATGCAATTCTTGATCAAATGAAGCTGGGTGAGCCTGATCTTGCCGCCCCAACTGTTTACCGCGCACTTGCTGCGCTGACGGATCAAGGACGGGCGCACAAACTCGAGTCGATCAAGGCTTTTGTGCCCTGTCGGTGCAATCATAATGCTGCAGTGCCGGTCCTCGAAATCTGTGAAGGCTGTGGGACCGTCGAGGAACATGACGGAACCCGTTTGCTTTCGGAACTCTTTGCAATTTCCGCAAAGTCCGCGTTCAATGCAACGCGCCATATCGTTGAAATTCATGGGCGATGCCGCGGCTGCACGTCCTAAGTCCCTTCCACGTACCCCAAAGGATTGTCTTTATGAAACTGCTCCCTTTTCTCGCCCTTTCTGTTGCTGTCGCCACGCCAGCCTTTGCTCAAGAAACCCGTCAACTTGATTCGCATGAGCATGGTGTCGGACAGTTAGACATCGCTTTTGACGGCACGAAAATTGCAATGGAATTGCACGCGCCCGGTGCCGACATTGTTGGGTTTGAATATGCAGCCGAAAGTTCGGAGGATCGCGCAGCAATTGATGCGGCCGTTGCGATGCTGGCCAAACCTTTAGACTTGTTTGTTTTGACCGATGCGGCAGGCTGTAGTGTTGTGAAGGCAAGCGCGGGTTTGGAGAGCGAAGAAAGCCATGATGATCATGGTGACGAACATGCGGATGAAGAAGATGGTCATGATGACCACGACGAAGAGGACCATGAAGAACACGCAAGTGAAGCGGGTCACACAGAGTTTCATGCAGAGTATCTGCTAACCTGCGCTGACCCCACCGCAGTGACCGAAATCACATTTGCCTACTTTGAAACTTTTCCAAATGCGTTGGAGGTTGAGGTCCAGCTTATCTCTGACACTGGTGCAACGTCGTTCGAGGTAGAGCGTGCCGCGCCAACCCTTGATCTGCGCGGAATGTTCTAAGGTAGGTCATATTCCGTGGCTGACACTGCTCCAATCCTAGATCTTGATGATGTCCGATACCGCTGGCTGGGTCGAACATCATTCGGATTACACGTCCCCAACCTGACATTGGCACCGGCAGAGACGGTTTTGCTGTTGGGGGAAAGTGGGTCGGGAAAATCAACGTTATTGTCTTTGATCTGTGGTACGATCATCGCGCAGTCAGGCTGCGTATCGGTTGCAGGACACAACATTGCGGCGTTGTCGGCAGGTAAGCGAGATAGGTTCCGCGCAGAACAGATCGGTCTGATCTTCCAGCAATTCAATCTGCTGCCGTTCGCCAGTGTGCGCGACAATATCTTGCTGCCCTTGCAGTTCGCACCAAATCGCCGCAAGCGCGTAACACATTTGAACGCTGAGGCGAAAAGGCTTTGTCACGACCTTGGCTTGCCTGACAATGTGATGACAGCACAAGCTGGCGCGTTGAGCGTTGGACAGCAGCAGCGTGTTGCGGCAGCGCGCGCGTTGATTGGCACGCCTCCGTTGATCATTGCCGATGAGCCGACATCATCATTGGATGCGGCCACGCAAACCACGTTCTTAGAACTGTTGTTTTCTCAATCACGCGCGCATGGCACGACCCTATTAATGGTCAGCCACGACGAAAGATTATCGAGCCAGTTTGATCGAGTTATCCACATGTCCGATATCTCTTATGCCGAAAGGGCAGACACATGATCCTGCGTCTCGCCTTTGGTTCGTTATTGGCACGTGTCTTGACCGTTGGCATGACAATCCTTGCGATTGCATTGTCGGTTGCGCTTTTCCTTGGTGTCGAAAAAATACGTACCGGGGCCAAAGCCAGTTTTGCGGATACGATTTCTGGCACGGACCTTATCGTTGGCGCACGTTCTGGATCGGTTCAACTACTGCTGTATTCAGTGTTCCGCATTGGCAACGCGACCAACAATATGACGTGGGTAAGCTACCAAGATATCGCAGATCGACCTGAGGTGGATTGGATCGTGCCAATCTCACTGGGCGACAGTCACCGCCAGTTTCGGGTCATGGGCACGACACCCGCATTCTTTGAACGGTATAAATATCGCTCGGGTCAGTCACTTGCAGTGCGCGACGGGGCCATAATGTCTGACCTCTTCGATACGGTTATCGGTGCGGATGTCGCAGCGACACTTGGCTATGATATCGGTGATCCGATTGTGGTCGCGCATGGCTTGGCGTCTTTCAGTCAACACAAAGATCAGCCGTTCCGTATTTCTGGCATTCTTGAAAAGACAGGAACGCCAGTTGATCGGACGGTCATCGTTAGTCTGGAGGCCATCGAGGCGGTCCATGTTGATTGGCAAAGTGGCGCGCAAGTTCCGGGCAAATCTACGCCAGCAGATGTCATCCGGCAGATGGAGTTGGAGCCCCAAGCGGTGACTGCAGCCCTAGTGGGTGTGAAAAGCCGTCTTCAGGTGTTTGGATTGCAGCGATCCATCAACGAATATGCCCAAGAACCGCTGCTTGCGATCCTGCCCGGTGTTGCCTTGCAAGAGTTGTGGCAGATTGTTGGCATCGCAGAGACAGCATTGATTGCGGTTTCGGCAATGGTGGTTGTCACTGCACTAATCGGTATGATGGCCACGATTTTCTCCAGCTTGAATGAACGCCGCCGCGAGATGGCTATTTTTCGGGCGATGGGGGCGAGGCCACGCGTGGTTTTATGCCTACTTGTATTGGAAGCTGTTGTAACGGCAGCAATTGGTGCCATCTTCGGTCTAGTATTACTTTATGTTGGACTGTTTGTTGGCCAGCCGCTCATTGATAGTGCCTTTGGCCTTTGGTTGCCGATCGAGGCCCCGACAATGCGCGAAATCTGGGTTTTGTTTGGCGTTGTTGCTGCTGGCGCGATTGTGAGCATGGTTCCGGCGTTACGGGCTTATCGCATGTCAGTTGCCGATGGTATGATTGTGAGGATTTGAGATGAAGGGATCAAGATAATGGATGTATCACGCCGCCAATTGATAACCACGGCTTTGGCCAGCGCCGCAGTACCCCAAGTCGCACTCGCCAACACGCCTATAGAAATAGCATGGGATGATTTGATCCCACAGGGTGTGCCCTATTCCGAGATCATCGGTGAGGGTGAGATGGACGAACGTAACGACGTTTGGCGACCCATCTTTGATACGAACGCCACCAAATTGAACCCAGTTCTGGACGGCGCATATATCAAGATGCCCGGATTCATTATTCCAATTGATTTATCGACTGCTGGCGTGACCAGTTTTGTGTTGGTGCCATATGTCGGGGCCTGTCTGCACACGCCTCCGCCACCACCAAACCAATTGGTTTTTGTAACAACGCAGACCCCGTGGCCCGGCGAAAGTCTTTGGGATGCGGTCTGGGTGACAGGGCAGATGCAGCATGAGCTTCAATCTACAGAAGTCGCTCAGACTGGTTATACGTTGAAGGCTGATGAAATGCAGGTCTATGTATGGTGAAGCTGCACTTTGATCGACGCAAGCTTTTGACCAGCATGGGTGCTTTTGCAGCAATACCACAAATGGCATTGGCAGAGGGTTACATTGACCTGGAGTGGGCAGATTTAGTTCCTGCAGAGCAACCTTTTATCCCGCCAATGATTCAGGAATTGCTTCAGCACGACCAAGTCCCTCTTTCAAGTCAGCAGCCTGAATCTATGGGTGTTCGTACTGACTGGAACGGCCAAATCGTCCGCTTGCCGGGCTTCATCGTACCGATTGAATATTCTGGGACAGGCGTCACAGCCTTCATGCTTGTGCCATTCGTTGGTGCATGCATTCATGTGCCGCCACCACCTGCAAACCAGCTTGTGTTTGTAACGACCAACGATCCGTATGAAAGCACGGGCCTTTTTGAAGCCGTAAACGTCATAGGAATGTTCGGAACCGCTTCTATGTCAACGCAGCTTGCAGACATCGCTTATGCGCTGTCCGCTGATCAGATTAAGCCCTTTAGACTATAGTGAAATTTGCAAGTTCGGTTTCGTGACCTTTCGGCCAATCGGAAGACCTTTGGGTGGCAAAAAAATATGAACTTACACTGAAAATTTTGAGGTGGGAGCTGCCGCAAAGCAATGGCTCAGGTCATTCACGCAGTTTGATTTGAGCGGAGACTGCGCCGATAAGCCACCCCTGGCCAGGTATCGATCCCAACAACACCTTCCAAGTACGTCAAGCTTTGCCATCCAGCCAAAATTTTGCCGATTATAACATTGTTTATGTCATACTAAGGTTGCCGGTGATCAGGTTCCAGCTCTCTCAGGGTAACCATGGAAACAGATATTCACGAGTGTCGGCTTACTTCGTAGAACAAATTATTAATTGACCGCTGTGCGCCATGAGTGAAAAATAAATCTGCAAACAATATTCGTCAATCATCTGTAGTTGTTGCAATTCGGGAGTTGCCAAAAAATCGCTCTCGACGTTTTTGATTAGGCCATTCCAATAACAAATCGCCTTAGTGGGATCTTGCATCATTCAAGGTGCAACCGAATGCCAACATATCTCTCGCAACAACGTGCTAAAGCTGCGGCCATTTGCCCTTGTTCTATTAGAGGCCGTAAAATAATAAACTAAATTAGGTAGTTTAACGCGATAAAGTACTTATATCCGCTAAGTATAATGATTGACTTGATCTACAGATTTTTTAAACGAGGCGACACATGCGTATTCTCCCAATTTTAATGGCCATCGTTGTGGCGTTTATTTTGTACTTTGCGATTATCGACCGTGAAACGGCCCGCGTCTTTCTTGGGATATCT
>Ga0307996_1000444_pt1 | contig 10870 bp, 12 predicted proteins | sample Davwhametageno35_FD_203143 | JGI IMG/M metagenome (GOLD analysis project Ga0307996, IMG submission 203143) | Marine microbial communities from Davis Island wharf, Antarctic Ocean - #35 | ecosystem: Environmental > Aquatic > Marine > Unclassified | place: Antarctic Ocean: Davis Island wharf...
CTCGATGGTTTGCCGTGTTTTCACCTTGCTAACGTCCGCGCGTATAATGCTAGAATCGCTTATAAGCAAGACTTTGGAAGGGGAATACTGTCACCTATTAACTTCAACTGGTTGTTTCACTCAGATGAGGCAATATTTGGCTCAAAAATCGGGTGCCTACAGCTCCTGCCCCTTCTTTTGCAGCTTCTCAAACAGCTCTTTATAAATACCATTGCTGTCACCGCCACCAAACAACGTTGCCCCGCCAGAATAGCTTTGACCATAGATCCGCGCGACGTTGATAGTTTGCACTAACCCTGACAAAAACTGATCCCGCTCCAAGGACGACAGCGGGTGAATAAACACGCTCCATAATTTCCCCTGTGCAATCGCGTATCTTGCGTCCAACGCACTGTCGAAATTAGCCTGTAAAACACGCGCCATGTCTTCTTGGGTCAAAGCATCCGCCGAACTGATCGGCACCATCGCTCGCATCCGATTGGCGACTGGACTGACAACCAACAAAATTGGAATGTCTTCCACAGTCAGTTCCATTGTATTGCGGATCAACTGGGCCTCTGGATCAATCTCTAGAACGATCTGCGCCAACCGCTCCGCTGTCATTGAGGTTTCGACTTGTGGTGAAATAGGGTCCGTCGGCGTGCCCTGCTCCACGGCAAAGCTGGTCATCAAAAACATGAGGAAGATGGAGAGGTAGTGACGCATAGCAGGGATCCTTCAAGGATGTTCGTTCCTGACGGTATGAAGGTTTAACCTCACAAGCCATGCAAAATTTGGTGATATTTATTTCGGTTTAGGTGGTATTGTGCACCGAACTGACTGCTGAAATCGCTGCCGCAACAGCGGCGTCAATGCTCAGATCAGAGGTATCGATGATCAACGCAGTTTCTGCAGGTTTCATAGGGGCCTCGACCCGTTCTGCGTCACGTGCATCGCGGGCGCGCACATCTTCAATGACTTGGGCCAACTCAGCCGCCTCGCCGCGTCTCACCAATTCATCGAAGCGGCGTTTACCGCGCACTTCTGCGCTGGCCGTCACAAACAACTTCACTTCAGCTTGCGGGCAAATGACAGTTCCGATGTCGCGGCCATCCAAAACAGCCCCACCTGCTCGGCGGGCATAGGCGCGTTGGAAATTTAGCAGTGCCGCGCGTACCTCTGCAATTATCGCAATTTTACTGGCCGCTTGTGCCACTTCGGCAGTGCGCAACCCCGTAACATTTAGATCATCGGCGGTAAGGGCTTTGGCTGCGTCAATTGCTGACGCTCCAGTCATCACCTTAGCCCCAACAGCGCGATACAATAGACCTGTATCAAGATGTCCAAATCCAAAATGTGCAGCAACCGCTTTGGAAATTGTGCCTTTGCCCGCTGCGGCGGGTCCATCAATCGCAACAGTAAATGGTTCGCTCATAACGGTGCACGCCCTTTGCGCCAAAGCCAAAGAAAAACGCCCAACGATAGAACGGTAAATAGCCATTTCAGTTGGGTCATATCACTCGCGCTCGCGACCAGATCCGCATCGATGTCACGTCCAGCAGACTGTAGGATTTTCCCTACAATCGCGTTTTCCCGCAAATCGGCCAAAACATAAACCAGCGGTAAAATGATTGTCGCCCGCCACACAGGTGTGCCCAAGGTCCAAATCAGCGCACTGAACGTCAAAGCCAACAAGGGTGGGACAATGCTGTCCAAAACCCGAAAGGGTCCGATGTAAAACGCGAGGTTCTCTTTTGACAATAAGCCCAAGTATTTGGTCACGGCCTCGACATCATAACCGATCAAACGCCCGTCCAGTAGGCCATCACCTACTCCCAGGTACATCTCGGACAGAACAACCAGCACGCCAAACCCTAATGCTGATGCAAAGGTCAGAATTGCTAAAGTTTTTGTTGATAAAGCCATCAGGCGTCGCGACGTACATCTGCGCCAAGGCCGCCCATCAGTCCTTCAAAGATCGGGAAAGAAGTTGCGATTGGCCCACCATCATCCACCGAGACAGGATTGGTCGCAGCCATGCCCAAGATCAAAAAGGACATTGCAATGCGGTGATCGAGCTGGCTGGCGCAGGTCGCACCACCAGAAACACTGCCATGACCTAAACCAATGACGGACCACCAATCGGGCCCCTCGTCTACTTCGATGCCATTGGCCCGCAAGCCTATCGCCATCGCATCAATCCGGTCGCTTTCCTTAACGCGTAGTTCTTTGACACCTGGCATATGGGTCTTGCCCTTAGCAAAGGATGCAACAACAGACAGTACCGGATATTCATCGATCATGCTGGCAGCGCGTTCCGCTGGCACTTCAATGCCGTGTAAATCGGGTGAAAAACGTGCGCGTAGATCGGCAACAGGTTCACCGCCCTCGATCCGCTCGTTTTCATATGTCAAGTCAGCGCCCATTTCGCGCAGTGTCTTGTAAAGGCCCGCACGGGTTGGGTTAAGTCCAATGCCCGGCACCAAAACATCTGATCCTGGAACGATAAGAGCAGCACATACGGGAAACGCGGCACTTGATGGGTCGCGTGGCACGTCGATGGTTTGCGCCTTCAACTCAGGCTGGCCTGTTAGGGTAATCACACGACCTTCATCCGTGATTTCGGTGGTAATCTCAGCCCCAAAACCAGCAAGCATACGTTCTGTGTGGTCACGTGTCGCTTCTTTTTCGATCACGATAGTTTTGCCGAGCGCGTTTAGACCCGCAAATAAAACCGCCGATTTCACCTGCGCAGAGGGTACAGGCACGACGTAACGCACGGGAATTGGATCGGCAGCCCCAACTAGGGTCATGGGCAAACGCCCGCCCTGACGACCTACGGTTTGACAGCCAAATTCAGCCAATGGATCTGTCACACGCGCCATCGGACGGCCATTCAAACTGGCATCGCCTGTAAACGTCGCAGTAATTGGGGATGTTGCCATTGCCCCCATAATTAGGCGCACGCCAGTGCCAGAGTTGCCGCAATCAATTACGTTTTCAGGCTCTGCAAATCCGCCAACACCAACGCCGTGTACGGACCAATTGCCCGCGCCCAAATCCGTGACTTCAGCCCCGAAGGCCCGCATCGCTTTGGCTGTATCGAGCACGTCTTGGCCTTCGAGCAAGCCACTGATTTTAGTTTCGCCGACGCTAAGTGCGCCAAGGATCAAAGAGCGGTGCGAAATCGATTTGTCCCCCGGCACTTCAGCGCGCCCTTGAAGCGGTCCACAAGCGTGGGATGTCATTGGAATTGGGGTGCCGTGGCTGGACATATGCAGTCTTTCAGAACGTCTAATGTTAGCGCCAGACTTATCGTTTGCGTCGGCTTTGGTCCAGCCTAAAGGCAGAAGCTGAATTTGAAGGGCCGCTACTTGCGAATGAACGTCATGTAATGCGGGGCGCGATCTTCGCGCAGCGCTTTTTGTTCATACCGCGTGCTGATCCAGTCATCCCACGCCATGCGCCAATCTTCCGGTCCCTCTGCGGTCCATTCAAATGGGTGCTTAGGCACTTCTTCCATCGTTTGGCGCACGTAGTCTGGAATATCAGTTGCTACGCGGAATATTGAACCCGGCTTAAGGACTCGTGCCAATGGCTCAAGATGTTCAGCCGTAACAAAACGGCGGCGGTGATGTCGCGATTTTGGCCACGGGTCGGGATAAAGCAGAAAGGCACGATCAATCGACGCATCAGGCAACACGTCAAACATATCGCGCACGTCACCAGGGTACACGGCAAGGTTCTTGACCCCTGCTTTGCGGATTTTCCCAAGTAGCATAGCGACGCCGTTTATGTACGGCTCACACCCAATGATACCAACATCTGGGTTCAAGGCGCATTGATGCACCATATGCTCTCCGCCACCAAAACCGATTTCCAGCCATGTGGGTTTGCCGTCAAACAGCGCCTCTAGATCAAGCGGTGTGCGATCAGGATTAACATCCCAATCCACCGGACCGGGGGATAGGTCATCTAGATCTTCAGCCAAATACCCCTCTTGCGATAGCTTAAGGTGCTTGCCTCTGAGGCGGCCATAAAAATTGCGGTGTGGGCGTATGGGTTGTGTCATGGGCGCGGTTTACCCAGCACTGCGCGCCGTGGCAACCATCTGCTGGTTTTTCTGGTCAATGGCGCATGCAGTGTTAGCATGATTACAGGTAGAAAAAGGAAATCCTATGTCCGAAATGGTTCATGTCATCGCTGTTATCACCACCAAACCCGAAATGCGGACAAAAGTACTGGAGATGTTCAATGCAAATGTCCCTGCGGTTTTGGCAGAAGACGGGTGTATTGAATACGGGGCAACGATTGATGTACCAGACGCTGGGCCATTTCAAACTGCCTACGGGGAAGACACACTTGTTGTCATTGAAAAATGGGCCAGCATGGCGGCCTTGATGGCACATGCCGTCGCGCCACACATGAAAGCCTACGGTGCTTCCACCAAAGATATGTTGGCGGATCGCAAAATTCACATCATGAAGAACACAGGCTAATCACCAAACAACGAAAAACGGGCAGCGCCAAATCTGGTCGCTGCCCGTTTTCAATTGAGTAGATAAGTGTTTGGCTAGACCGCTTTTTTCAAAGCCTCAACCAAATCTGTATTTTCCCAGCTAAACCCGCCATCTGCTTCTGGATCGCGGCCAAAGTGGCCGTAAGCTGCTGTGCGTTCGTAGATCGGCTTGTTCAGACCAAGATGAGAACGGATGCCCCGTGGGGTCAAATCCATCACGCTGTCAATTGCAGTTTCAATCGCTGCATCGTTAACTTCGCCTGTGCCAAAGGTGTCGCAATAGATCGACAATGGCTTGGACACACCAATCGCATAGCTAAGTTGGATTGTGCATTTTTCGGCCATACCGGACGCAACAACATTTTTAGCCAAGTAGCGAGCAGCATAAGCCGCTGAACGGTCAACCTTTGTCGGATCTTTACCAGAGAAAGCACCACCACCGTGTGGGGCTGCGCCGCCATAGGTGTCCACAATAATCTTGCGGCCCGTCAGGCCCGCGTCGCCGTCTGGTCCACCGATCACGAATTTGCCTGTCGGATTTACGTGCCATGCTGTGTCCGCTGTAATCCAACCCTCTGGCAGGACTTCAAAGATGTAGGGTTCGACCAACGCGCGGATATCAGCAGAGGTCATGTCTTCGTCTAAGTGCTGTGTGGACAAAACGATTGAAGACACACCAACAGGCTTGCCGTCACGGTAGACAACAGACAGCTGGCTTTTGGCATCTGGGCCAAGTTGTGGTGCGGTACCGTCTTTGCGCACCTCAGCCAAACGGCGCAGAATTGCGTGCGCATACTGGATCGGTGCCGGCATCAACTGTTCTGTTTCAGTTGTTGCATAGCCAAACATGATGCCCTGATCGCCAGCGCCTTCATCTTTGTCAGCGCCTGCATCAACGCCTTGGGCGATGTGTGCGGATTGTTCGTGCAGAAGGTTTGTGACTTCTACAGTTTTCCAATGGAATTTCTCTTGCTCATAGCCAATGTCTTTGATGCAATCACGCGTGATTTGATCAATCCGGCCCATGTAATCTTTCAGCTTATCTTGATCAGCCAAGCCAACTTCGCCACCAATCACGACGCGGTTGGTTGTGGCAAAGGTTTCAGCGGCAACGCGCGCTTCTGGCTCTTCGGTCAGAAATGCGTCCAATACGGCGTCCGAAATACGGTCGCAAACTTTATCAGGGTGCCCTTCAGAAACGGATTCAGAAGTGAAAGTATAATTTTTACGGGACATATAGTGCTCCAATGGTTAGATGTGCGCCACGTCAGGAAGCCGTTGCGGCGCATCAAGCGTTGCGGTAACGAACCGTCCATCATCAGTCAATCCTTACGAGATACGCCTTAGTGTCATTTTCCGTAAAAGAGCCATCAAAGCCACAAGCAATAGCAAGCCGCCAATCGGCAGGTCCCCCGATTTACTATAAAATGTTGGGGACAATGGCATAGGAAGACGTGCGTCAATGTATCCCGCTTCATTCAATCCAAGGCTATCGGTTATGCGCCCGTATGGGTCAATCATCGCACTGATCCCTGTATTTGCAGCACGCGCCATAGGGAGGCCTTGTTCAATTGCACGCATCTGCGCCTGAGCCAGATGTTGCTTGGGGCCTGCGAAATCACCAAACCACGCGTCATTGGTAAGTTGCATCAGAAAGTTGGGTCGCTCTGGCGTTGCACCGACATCATGTGCGAAAACGGCCTCGTAGCAGATCAGCGGCAGTGCCTTGCCCAGCGGGCCGAAGTCTACGACTTGTGCCCCTTCACCACGCCCAAACCCATCGCCAAACATGTCCGCCATGGCGCGCATTCCAAGCGCAGACAGAATTGGTCGAAGTGGGATGTATTCGCCAAAAGGTACAAGGTGGTGCTTATCGTAGGTCTGAGTGATTTGACCTGCTTCATTCAGAACGATCATGCTGTTGAACAGCGTAGTGTTCTCCGCACGCAAAATGCCCAATGCAACTGGCGCACCGCGACCAGCGGCACCAGCGGCTTCTAGCAATCTCGGGGCATTCTGGGCAAGATGCGGCACTGAAGTTTCTGGCCACAGAACAAGGTCTGGAATTTCGCCTGCGCGTGTAGACTGAAGCAATCTATCAATGAAAACTCGTGATTTATCAGGATTCCATTTGTCTTTCTGCGCTGCGTTGGGTTGGACCAATCGGATGGTATGGGTCGTAAGTTCGGCATCACTGCGTGGTGTTGGCAATACAGTCAAAAGCAACATGGCTATGCCCAAACAAAATTGGGAGATTTTGGAAGAAGTCAAAGATTTGAAGCTGAGCAAGGCAAGTAAGCTCAGTCCCAACATCATGCCATGCGGACCACCCCAAGCCAGTCCCTGCCCTACTACAACATCAACCAATGCCTGAGGCGGCGAGGCCCAAGGAAATCCGGTGAAGACGTATGCCCGAAGCAATTCAACAAGCGGCCAAGTCACAACGAGTGTCCAGATCGGACCAAGGAACCGCGCCGCGCCAAAAGCAAGCGACCAGAACAATGCCATCCCACTTGCCATGAATAAAAGCGCAAACGGGGCCATCCATGCATGCTGTTCTGCATCGACCTGAAACGGGGATGTGATCCAGTGAAGCGTAACTAGAAAATAGCCAAAGCCAATCAGAAAACCTAAGTAAGCAGCATTGCGGGCGCTGAGTGTCACGGACAGGATCAGAAATCCCAACGCCATCATCACCAAGATAAGCGGCACAAGGCCAAAAGGCGCTTGGGCGAAAGCTCCAAGCATTCCAATCAAGATTGCAAAAATGCTCTGCCCCCAAAGCGGCAAAGCCTTAAAACGCAGGGTCATCCCACGTTTTCAGGCAAGCACACCCGAAGGCGTTTGATGCGGCGGGGGTCAGCGTCGATCACCTCGAACTCAGGGCCATCGGGATGGATCACGACCTCGCCGCGTGCCGGAACACGACCCGCAAGCATAAATACCAAACCACCCAATGTCTCAATCTCTTCGCCGTCAACATCCTCGTGATCGGTCAGTGAGAGGTCTACTTCAGCTTCAAAGTCCTCAAGCGGCGTTTTCGCCAGTGCTAGATAAGTCCCTGTTTTCTCAAGGCTCCAAAACTGATCTTCCTCAACATCATGTTCGTCTTCGATTTCGCCGATGACCTGTTCGATAAGATCTTCAATGGTGACCAAACCATCGACACCACCGTATTCATCGATCACCAAAGCCATGTGACGGCGTTCAGCCTGCATTTTAGTTAGTAAGACACCAATCGTCATGGACGGTGGCACAAAAAGTAAAGGTCGCAACATCTGTTCAAGATCAAAGGTTTTGCTTTCGCCATTAAAACCATGTGTCAGAGCGACGTCTTTCAGGTGCGCAAATCCGATAGGCGTATCGAGAGTTCCATCATAGACTGGCAACCGCGTTAAACCACTTTCCCTAAACTTAGCGACCAGTTCCGTCAGTGATATGGATTTTGAGACAGCTGTAATATCAGCTTTTGGCACAGCTACGTCCTCAACCCGCATACGACTTAAATTCATCATACCGCGGCTGAATTTTGATCCTGTAAGTTGCGGAGCCGTTTCGGTCACTTCATGAACGTCAGCAGGGCTGAGCGCACCAATTACACGTGACAAAAAACCGCCACGGCGTTCAATTTTTTGCTTAGTTTCAGATGTGCCAACATCGGCGACTGTGTTGACCCTAACCTGAGCCACAGTATTCGTTACATTGTCTGACTGCGCGCGTTGCGCTGCGCCAGACGATCCGTCTTCAGTGTCGCCCATTGGCTTCCGTTCTGTATCAGCAGGGAATACTGCCATTCACAATTGGCAGTTCAAACTGCCTTTGGACAGTAATATGGGTCATCTATGCCCATCTTTTCAAGTATTTCTACCTCCAATGCTTCCATTAACGTGGCATCTTGGTCACGCACATGGTCATAGCCTAGCAAATGGAGCGTTCCGTGGATCATCAAATGCATCACATGATCTTCAGCCGACTTGCCTGCGGCGACAGCTTCAGCGGCGCAAGTGTCATAACTTATTGCGATATCGCCTAATTCCATCGCACCTGTGATATCTGGCAGCAGTGCATCTGGCGTGTTCCCTGCCGTCTGCGCCCCAAGTTCGGTTGTGGGCCAACTGAGTACATTCGTCGCAGTCGGTTTTTCACGAAAATCTGCGTTCAGCTCAGCGATACGCACGTCATCGCAAGCCAAGACGGCCACTTCCACTTCTTCAGCACCAATGGAAAGACGGAACAAAACTGCGTCGACTGCAGTTTGCGCTATGGATTGTAAATCAAAGGCGACCCAACGGTCGTCTTCAATTACGATATCTACTTCGGCGATGGTCCTACTCCTCAAATCAACTGCGCTGGTTTTGAGGCTCGTCGGCCTCATATGCCTCAATAATTGAAGCAACCAACGGGTGACGGACGACATCTTTCGAAGTGAAATAGTTAAAGCTAATTTTGGGAATATGATTAAGCAGCCGTTCTGCATCCGCCAATCCAGACGGCACACCACGGGGCAAATCAATCTGGGTACGGTCCCCTGTGACAACCATCCGCGATCCCTTGCCCAATCGTGTCAAAAACATCTTCATCTGCATGGTTGTGGCATTCTGCGCCTCGTCCAAAACAACATAGGCATTGGAAAGTGTCCGACCGCGCATAAAGGCCAAAGGTGCGATTTCAATCACCTTTTCCTCGCGCAATTTCCCAAGTTGTTTGGCTGGTAAAAAATCGTTCAAAGCGTCGTAAAGGGGCTGCATATATGGATCTACTTTGTCTTCCAACGCCCCGGGTAAGAACCCCAAACGTTCGCCGGCTTCAACTGCAGGGCGGGACAAAATAATCTTATCAACATGTCCACTGATGAACATCGAAACACCAACAGCAACGGCAAGATATGTTTTACCAGTCCCGGCAGGACCAATGCCAAAGGCCAATTCATTTTCAAACAATGATTGAACATAGGCTTTTTGGGCGTCCGTGCGTGGTTCAACTAACTTCTTACGGGTCTTGATCTCGAAACGTGATCCAACCGGCATTTCCAATTGATCACCTTTAGCCGTGCGGCGCTTGCCAGTGTCTGAATCTGGGCCACCCATGCGCAATTCGCGATCAACATCACCAGCTTCAACATCCCGACCAGCCGTACGACGGTCATACAACGCATTCAAGATTTCGAGCGTACGGTCACGTGACGTCTCATCTCCCATAACGACAATCGTATTTCCACGACGGATGATTTGAACATCTAACGCGGCTTCAACCGTTGCAAGATTGCTGTCAAATTCACCACAAACATCAATCAAAATACGGTTATCGGGAAACTCTACCCGCGCTTCTGTCGCTGTCTTTGTAAGTGTTGTCGGGTCTAGGGGTAGGTCGTTGGGGGACAAATATGCGCTCCTGATTCACGTTTGGTTTTTCGTTAACTAAAGGTGACTTGTTCAGCGTGAAGGTCAACTACCCAGTCACGAGTTTCGTACAAAGACAACAAAAAAAGCCGAAGCGGTGTGCGCTTCGGCTTGATTTCATCACAACATATCGCAATCCTAAATAGGATCACCAAAGCCAGAACCACCCTTATACGGACCAGTCGCTGTATTTGGCGCAGCAACGCCCGAACAAACAGGCTTGCCATATGGGTCCAGACGCTGGGACAAATAGCCCTCAACACCATCATCAATAATCCAGTGATCACACCCATTTGGATCGACCCAAACACCTGCAACCAGCTGGCTCAGATGCTTTTTGTCAAAACCACGGTCAATAGTCTTATCTTTCTTGTTGCCGTAGCCGCCTTCACAAGCGCCAAGTGCAACCGTCAACGAAAGTGCAGTAATAATTTTAATAAATGTCATGTCGCACTTCCTCTATCGGATACAAATGATTTCGACGCGGCGGTTTTTGGCCATGCCATGCGCAGTTTTATTAGACGCTGCTGGCAAACGTTCACCGTATCCACGAACATCCGCAATACTTGCGCCTGACGCTTGCGCAATGCGGGCAACAGAAGACGCACGATTATATGACAGCTTCAGATTATATTCATCAGAAGCACGCGCATCGGTGTGGCCTGTGATGATGTAGCTTGTTGCGTCAGCTTGCTCAAAGAAACTGGAAAGACGAGCACGTCCTTGACCATGAATTTTTGAGCTGTTGGTGGAAAAGAACTGATCCGAGTTCATCACACCGCAGACATTACCACGGCGGCACACTGGAATACCCTGGCGATTTGTATGCGGAGACATATAGCCTTCGACGCCATCGTCCATGACCCAATGCTCGCATCCATCAGGATCGATCCAGATCGTAGGAGTATAATTTTCATTTATTTGCTTCTTACCACCGCCAAATAAGCGCCCTTGAGCATCTGCGGTCGACGCT
>Ga0307996_1000445_pt1 | contig 10856 bp, 12 predicted proteins | sample Davwhametageno35_FD_203143 | JGI IMG/M metagenome (GOLD analysis project Ga0307996, IMG submission 203143) | Marine microbial communities from Davis Island wharf, Antarctic Ocean - #35 | ecosystem: Environmental > Aquatic > Marine > Unclassified | place: Antarctic Ocean: Davis Island wharf...
AAGTATTTTATTTATTCATTGATAACATCTATTATCTTAATGATTATAAGTGTCTTAATCTCGGATTTCCCAAGTTTAGAAAATGTAAACCTTCATGCTTCAAGTTTCTTAAGACTTCCTTTATCTTCATTAGGATTTTATTACCTTTTCTATCGGATCTATATTGAGAAATACAATAAAGAACCTAGACAAATTGATTGGGGAGGAACATATAAGGTATATAATGTAGGAGATTATTTCTATACTGTTGGAATACTAATTTTACCTATAATACCAGTGGTTATTTAATTATTAGATATTATGACTTCAACTCAAATAAAAAAAATAGGTCTACTTACATCAGGTGGTGATTCTCCAGGAATGAATGCTGCCATGACTGCTGTTGTTAGAACCTGTTCGTATCACAATATAATACCCGTTGATATTTATAGCGGTTACCAAGGTTTAATTGAAGTTGATTTTGCGGAAATGAACCCTAGAAGTGTTAAAGATATCGTAAACAAAGGCGATACAATTTTGATATCAAGCAGATCATTAGAATTTAAGACTAAAGTAGGTAGAGAGATAGCATATAACAATTTGAAAAACCAAGAGATTGATGCTTTCGTTGTGATTGGTGGTGATGGTTCTTTTTGCGGAGCATTAACATTGAATAAAGAACTTGATTTTCCAGTAATAGGAGTCCCCGGAACAATAGATAATGATATTTACGGCACATCCTTGATACTGCATTAAACACCGCTGAAGAGGTAATTAATAAGATTAGAGATACTGCGAGTTCGCACAACCGTTTATTTTTTGTTGAAGTGATGGGAAGAGATGTTGGAAACATTTCGCTTAATATAGGTATTAGTGCTGGAGCAGAAGAAATCTTAATTCCTGAAGAAGAGTTAGGATTATATCGCCTTTTAGAATCATTAAGAAGAACTAAGGACTCTGGAAAAAGCTCAATTATTGTTGTTGTTTCTAAAGGGGATAAAATTGGAAAAAACGTTTTTGAATTAAAAGACTAAGTTGAAGAAAATATGCCAGAATATGAAGTAAGAGTTTCTGTATTGAGACATGTTCAACGAGGCGGCTCTCCCTCTTGTTTTGATCCTGTCCTCGCTAGCAGAATGGACGTTAAAGCAGTAGAAAGTTTATTAGATGGCAATACCAATGTTATGGTTGGCCTTTTAAAAGATGAAATTTCTTTAACTCCATTAGAGAAGGTTGTTAAACTAAAAGCTAAAATAAATCTCGATTTAATACGGGTATCAGATATTGTTTCAATATAAAATTTGTATGAAAAAGAAAGTGAAAAATAAAGCTAAACCAAAAGCCAGTTTACATCCTAAAAATAGACACCAAGGTCGTTACGACTTACAACAACTAATTGAAACGTGTAAAGAACTGGCTCCTTTTGTAAAAAAGAATGAGCATGGTGATGAGTCTATTGACTTTTTTGATCCAGCAGCTGTAAAATATTTAAACACAGCATTGCTCAAGCATTTTTATGCGATAGATTTTTGGGATATCCCAGAAAACTACTTAAGCCCTCCTATTCCTGGACGTGCAGACTACATCCATCATGCAGCTCAATTGTTAGGCGAAAGTAATTATGGAATCATCCCAAACGGAAAAGACATAAAATGTTTAGATATTGGTGTCGGAGCAAATTGTATTTATCCAATTATTGGAACGTTTGAGTATAAATGGTCGTTTATTGGCGCTGATATAGATAAAAAATCTATTGAAAATGCTACTCTAATCGTAAAAAAGAATACGAACCTAAAAGAGTTAATTGAACTAAGATTACAACCTAGAGCAAAAGACTTTTTCTATGGCGTTATCAAAAAAAATGAACGTTTAGATATTACCATTTGTAACCCTCCTTTTCATGCTTCAGTAGTAGAAGCGAATATCGGAACGCAACGAAAAGTTAACAATCTAAAAGGAAAGATAGTTAATGATGTTGTTAAGAATTTTAGTGGCAAAAATACCGAACTATGGTGTGAGGGCGGTGAAAATCGCTTTGTAAGAAATATGGTGAGAGAAAGTAAAAAGTTTAGTGAATCATGCTTCTGGTTTACTTCTCTTGTTTCTAAACAAAGTAATTTAAAGAGCATTTACAAATCATTAGAGAATGAAAATGCTGCAGAGGTAAAAACCATTCTTATGGGACAAGGAAACAAAACAAGTAGAATTGTTGCGTGGACCTTCTTAACTACTCTTCAACAAAAAGAATGGAGAAATAAAAATTGGAAATAATTAGTAACTGATCACTTTGGTTCTTTTTACACCTAAAAGTTATTGTCAGTTAGAGTGGTCCCGGCTTTATTTTGGAACAACTCTAACTTACAATTTTCCATATCTAACACTCAGCAACAGCAATAGATATATTAACTGCTAAGCCACCTTCTGAAGTCTCTTTAAACTTATCATTCATTGCTGCAGATGTCTCTTTCATGGATTTAATTACCTGATTAAGCGTTACTCTAGCGGCATCAGGATTTCCTGCCAATGCAATTTGTGAAGCAGTAATAGCTTTCATTGCTCCCATTGTATTTCTTTCTATACAAGGCACTTGAACTAATCCCATAATTGGATCACACGATAATCCTAAATGATGCTCCATTGCAATTTCAGCAGCTTGTAACACTTGTTTAGAAGAGCCTCCCATACAATGTGTCAATCCTCCAGCAGCCATAGCTGAAGAAACACCTATTTCTGCTTGACAACCTCTCATTGCAGTAGAAATTGTAGATCCTTTTTTAAATAAAGAGCCTATTTCTCCTGCAACCAACAAAAACTCTTTAACAGCGTCTTCCTTTGTTTCGTAAAAGCATAACATGTACAACAATACTGCGGGAACAACTCCAGCAACACCATTTGTTGGGGCAGTTACAATTCTTCCAAAAGCAGCATTTTCTTCGTTAACTGCCAAGGCAAAACAACTCACCTACTTTGTTATATTAGAAAAAGAATGGTTACACGTTTTTATGGCAGCAATCCATTCTTCAGTATTAGAATATTTTCTATCTTCTATTAAATCAATATTAATGTTAAACGCTCTTCTTACAACATTTAACCTACCCGGTAAAATTCCATTTTTATGATAGCCATTATAAATTGAAGTTTGCATTGCATCCCAAAACTCATTAATATTAGCATCTATCTCTTTAGCCGTTTTTAATACTAATTCGTTTCCGTAAACTAGATCATAAATACCTAAACCTTCTGATGACATGTGTTTTAGCAAATCTTTTTCTGAAGCAATTGGAAACGGAAACTTAACATCTTCATGATTAGTAGCCAGCTCTCCTTCTTGCGTAACAAATCCTCCACCTATAGAATAATAGGTTTCCTCAATTGTTGAATTATCTTCAAATTGAGCAACACAAATCATCCCGTTAGGATGAAATGGCAATTTCTCATTATTAAATACAATATCAAGTGCAGAATCAAAAGCTATTAATTTAACGCTATTAACCATCAACGCTTCGTTCTGATTAATGTCAAGTATATATTCATCTATTTTATCAACCGCTATCGTTTTTGCATCAAAACCAGACAAACCCAACTGAACAGCTATATCCGTACCTTGCCCCTTAGCAGTTTTAGATAAAGAACCAAACAATTTCACTTTTATACCAGTAATAGCAGCAATAGGAATTTTTTCTAAAAATAACTGAGCAGCAACTCACGGATCCATTGTATGGAACTTGAAGGACCAACTCCTATTTTAAATATATCGAATACACTAATCTGCTCCATTTATTCTTTGAATTTTACAAATATCAATTTTATGATACACATAATTACATTTTTAATCTCAATAAATAATCCTCATATAAAATATCCGCTAATAACTAAAGGTTGATATTCGTTTCCCATCCCTAATATCTATATTTGGGACATCTTAAAAAACAATTATGAAATTATTATTATCTAGTAACTCTACATTAAAAGGAGAACCATACTTACAATTCTGTAAAGAAGCCATCAAATCATTTTTGAATGACCATAAAGCAACAAACATTCTTTTTATTCCTTTTGCTGCGGTAACCTTCTCTTACGATGAGTATTTAAACAATGTAACTAAAAGTTTAGCTAATGATGCGATTGTAATAACAAGCATACATAGTTATGAAGATAAACAGGCTGCGATTAAGGATGCAGATGCCATTATGGTTGGTGGTGGCAACTCTTTTAAATTGTTAAATGAAGTGTACGAAAATGATTTATTGGAGACAATACAACAACAAGTAAACCAAGGTATTCCCTACATTGGTTGGAGTGCTGGTTCAAACTTGGCTTGCCCTACTATTAAAACCACTAATGACATGCCAATAGTTTGCCCCCCAACTCTTGATGCCTTAAACTTTATTCCGTTTCAGATTAACCCTCATTACATACACGGAAACCCTCCAGGACATAATGGGGAAACAAGAGAACAACGCTTAAAAGAATTTCTAGAGGTTAATACCACAATTTGTGTTGTTGGCTTAAGAGAAGGTACAATCCTTAAAATAGAAAACAATAACATTCAATTTGTTGGAGACAAAGAAGCTAGGATTTTTAAACATCAAGAAGATTTTTACGAGCTCAACCCTTCAAGTGATTATAGCTTTTTATTAAGCTAATTTTAATCATTAGAAACACTAACCGCTTCTTACTTTCAACTTGAATATATTGAACATTTCAGACAATATAAATTGGAGAATGGACAAAAAAAGAACCTGCTATTTTTAATGCATCCTCTAAATTAGAGGACGAATAAAATATGGAAATATATGATGAATAAGGATAGAGTGAGTATTCGGATAGTGAAGAGGTTGTTGATTTTTATGAACTTTCAGCGGAGAAATTAGGTTGGATTAATTGTGATCGATTTTATAAAATTAAAAATTCAATAACTTTAGCTGTAGGAGTGAACAGTGATAAACCTTTAGTGATTCGGTTAGTTTTTATAGGAATAAATTCTGGTTTTCCGAAGGTGAAAAAGTTTTATTCTTAGCTTATTCTGTTAAAGCTTATAAAGCAGTATTTTTGGTATAAATAAATTACAATTGAAGAAAACGAAATAGAAAACATTACATTTAAAAATTTATCAAAAGCAAGGTTTAAAGGGGCTGTTTCCGAATTGTTGAGTCATTAAATTAGAGCACACTTAAAGCCTCTTCTACTTTAATTTTACTGCACCCATTTATTTTCTGATGGGTTGGCATCCACCCCATTAAAAACCGAGAAAAATCTGCCCAACAAACTGAATAAAGAATTCTCCATTCTTTCTCTAAACTTCTGAAAATTATATTAATAGGAGTTTTATCTAAAGCAATTTCTAATACATTAAAATAATAAGTCAACAACTCATTTTCATAGATATTACACTTATTTTCTGATAAACAACTGCCTATTAAATAGGCAACATCTTTCATTCCACAACCACCTCCAACATATTGAAAATCTACTGCAGCAACCTTTTTTAAATCTTCACTAAAACAGAAGTTAGCCACTTTTGCATCTCCATGCACTAACGTTTTATAATTACAGTTATTTAAAAGTGTATCAAGGCTTTTTGCAGCTTCTTTTAGAGAAGTATTTTGCATTGCTGCAAACTCATCAGGACGGGTTTCTAAGTGCCAATAAGTACCCGTTTCCCAAAGTCCTTTTGGTTGCTGCCCCATAAATGTTGCATGGAAATTAGCCAACCACTTTAAACACACCTTAATTTGTTCAATGGTCAGCTGTGATTTACGAACAGGAAATCCTGCTGCATCGAGATCTTCCAATAAGATAACCTTTTCTTTTCCAATGGTATTTGAGGCTATAAGATATGGTGTTCTGCAAGCATTATTACACAAATTATTAAAATCCGTGTAATATGCTGTTTCTACTTGGTATGATTTTACCTTACGGTTATGAGATTTGCTTGTGTTCCATCCTCTTGGATGATTCGCTTGTGTAGGAAAAATGATGTTTTTAACGATTACAGTATTCATCTCTGCATCAGTTAACTGATACCTAGATATCTTACCATATCCGCTCCATAAGAACTGTATCACTTCCAACTCTTCACAGTCAGAAGCATTCGTAGTGTTTAATATAAAGTCTTTAATGTTTCTCATTAAATTGCTCTAATACATCATCAAAACCAATCGTATTTACCCAATCTTGTGATTCAGTTGTAGCTACAATATTTTTTATACGTGAAATGAAATCGGTTTCAATACCGTTCGTTGTTACAAAGTCTAACAATTCATTAAAACTCTTAAACATGCTGACATAAAATGTGTCTTGTTTAATAATTTTTTTATTGGTGTATTGTTGAGCTATCTCAATGTTATAAACCATTACTTCAGCAATAACATAGGGATCAACACCTAATTGTAAGTAATGTTTAATAATTTTTTGAGCTACAGATCGCCTAATTTTAGGCTTGCGTGTATTTACAGGGAAGTATTCTTTACCAATCTTAAACTTTGCGTCATCCAAGAGTTTTTCTTCTTTTGGATTAAACACAAAGTTGTAGTAGGTTTTAACAGGTTCAAAACGTATATATAAGTCGAGCACCTGCTTTTGAAGCTGTTTTTTCGTGAGTTCTCTTAAGTATGCTGTTAACGCTCTTTTGCTCATTACTTCCCGCCTTTTTTCTTTCCTCTATTTACATTTATATCCCCTCTAGTTCTTGGTTTCTTAAATTTTGTTTTGATTTCTCTTTTATAAGAACCACCTAGGTTTACTTTACTATTTTTTTCACTTTTCTCATGAAAACTAGCTCCTCTATCAGTATCTCTTGTATTACGATTGTAATTTTTTGTTTCTCCACCTTCTGGTCTTTCTTCAGGTGTTAATTCAATTGAATGACCAACTTCCGGGGGAAATGGAATTTGTTTAATTTGTAAGTTCATCAACTTTTCAATACCAGCTTTATATTCTCTTTCCTCTTTGGTAAAGAATAAAATAGTTTTTCCTTTTTCTTCCGCTCTACCTGTTCTACCAATACGGTGCATGTAGTTTTCTGGAAAATTAGGTGTGTCAAAATTGATTACGTGAGATATTTTATCTAAATCTAAACCACGAGCCATTACATCAGTAGAAACCAATACTCTGTTCTTTCCACTATCGAATTGTTCAATTGAACGTATTCTATAATTTTGAGATTTATTAGAATGGATCACTCCCATTTCGTTATCAAACTCTTCTTCTAAAACAGCAAATAACCTATCAGCACTCTTTTTATTGGCAACGAATACTAATACCTTACTAAATTCATCTTTATCCCTTAAAAGATGTCCTAACAAGTTAACTTTAGTATAAAAGTTTTTTACTTGGTAACAGGTTTGATCTATATTGGCTAAAGGTGTACCACTTAAAGCAATGGCTACTTTTGTTGGTTGAAAGAAAAAACTATCAATTAAGTCATCAATTTCATCCGTCATCGTTGCAGAAAACATAATGTTCTGTCTACGTTCTGGAATTAATTCAAAAATGTTGGTAATCTGAAATCTGAAACCCAAATCTAACATCACATCAACTTCATCAATCACCAATTTTTTAATTCCTTTCAGTTTTAAAGCTTGACTCATTGCTAAATCATATAACCTACCTGGTGTTGCAACAACAATGTCACACCCTTTTACAATTGCTTGTCTTTGCATATTAATATTTGCTCCACCATAGACTCCTATAACTCTAACATCTTTATAAGCAGCATAACTGTTAATGTTTTCTACAACTTGTATCACAAGCTCTCTTGTAGGAACCATTACTAATATTCTTGGATTAATTTGTCTAGAAAACGTCAATTCTTCCAATAGAGGAAGCATATATGCAAATGTTTTTCCAGTTCCTGTCTGAGCAATACCAACTATATCTTTACCCGAAAGTATTACATTAAAAGATGCCGATTGAATTGGCGTAGGATTTTTAAACCCCAAATCATCAATTGCAAAATTGAGTTGTTTTGAAAGATTAAATTCTTTAAATGTTTTCATAGTTGTACTTTATATTTAAGCAAAAGTCCGAAGTTAGGTTTTCCAACTTCGGACTTTTAGCTTAACTTATGTAATAAGAATATTACTTTGTAATCTTTACTTTAACTGCATTCATTCCTTTTAAGCCTTGTTCAAGTTCAAAAGTAACTTTATCTCCTTCACCAACATCTTCTAAAACTTGACTAACGTGGAAAAAGTATTTTGCTTGAGTTCTTGTATCAATAATAAATCCGAATCCTTTTGACGTATCAAAGAAATCAACTTTACCAATATTCTCTCCATCAAATTTTTCTTCCTCTTCTTTTTTAGGAACGCCAATAACAATATCACTTGCTTTAATCTTCTTCTTTTTGATTGTAGGATCTGGCGGAGTATCAGTAATATTCCCATCCTCATCAAGGTAAGCCATCATGCTATCTAAATCACCTCCAACAGAATTTTCTTTTCTTTCTGCAGCTTTCTTCTTCTTGTCGTCTCGCTTTTTCAAACGCTTCTTTTCCTTTTCTTTTTTGTTGAATGATTGTTGTGATTTAGCCATTATCCTGAAATGATTTTTAAATTTCTTTGCAAAGATAGTATTCCTTAAGAAGTTAACGAAATATCAAGTACTATTTTTTTATACACTATAAAATAATTTTGTTAAAAACACTTCTTCTTTTTTAGTATAACAATAGCGCTAATTCTCGTATTTTGCTGTTCTATTAAAATGATAAATGAAAGTTTGTATAGCTGAAAAGCCAAGTGTTGCCAGAGAAATTGCTACTGTATTAGGAGCAAATACCAAACGTGATGGCTATTTTGAAGGTAATGGTTATGTTGTAACGTATACTTTTGGACACCTATGCACCCTAATCGAACCCAACGATTATAAACCTGAATGGAAAAGTTGGAATTTGAATAACTTACCAATGTTACCCGATAAGTTTAAAACTAAGGTGAATAAAAATGGTGGAATTCAAAAACAATTTAAAATAGTCAAAAAATTATTCGGACAAGCAAGCTTAGTTATAAACTGCGGGGATGCTGGTACAGAGGGAGAATTGATCCAACGTTGGGTTATCGATCAGGCTGGATATAAAGGTGAAGTTCAACGCTTATGGATTTCTTCTTTAACGACTGAAGCTATTAAAGAAGGATTTAAAAATTTAAAACCCTCAGAGAATTACGATAACTTATACTACGCTGGTTTTTCTAGAGCGATAGGAGATTGGTTATTGGGTATGAATGCAACTCGTTTGTACACTTTGAAACATGGTGGCTACAAACAAGTATTATCAATTGGAAGAGTTCAAACGCCTACTTTGGCAATGGTTGTAAATCGTTTTAAAGAAATTGAAAACTTCAATCCACTACCCTTTTGGGAATTACAAACAATGTATAGAGAGACTCTATTTAATTGTGAAGAAGGAAGGTTTTTAAAGAAAGAGGAAGGAGAAATATTTTCAAACAAAGTAAAAGAAAGTGATTTTGAAATAGTTTCTGTCACGAAGAAGAGAGGAAAAGAATATGCTCCAAAGCTTTTTGATTTAACGGGTTTACAGGTTTATTGTAATACCAAGTTTGGTTATTCTGCTGATGATACCTTAAAAATAGTTCAGAAACTATATGAACAAAAGGTAGTAACCTACCCTAGAGTTGATACAACTTTTTTACCAAATGATGTTTATCCAAAAATTCATGGAATTTTAGAACAACTTTCAGATTACAAAACATTAATACAACCTTTGTTGGGTAAAAAGATTGTAAAATCTAGTAAAGTATTTAATGATAAAAAAGTAACCGATCACCATGCAATCATACCAACAGGTCAGAATTCTTATTTAGATGCTACCCATCAAAAAGTATATGACATTATTACCAGAAGGTTTATTGCCGTTTTTTATCATGATTGTGAAGTAAATAATACGGCAGTAATTGGAAAAGCTGCTTATGTTACCTTTAGAACTACAGGTAAAGTTATTGTTGATAAAGGATGGAGAGTTGTTTTTGAATCAGCTAATGCTTCAGATACTAAAGACACAGATCTTCTCCCCGCTTTTGAAAAAGGTGAGAAAGGCCTTCATCAACCTTCTTTTTTAGAGAAAGAAACAAAGCCTCCAAAAATGTTTACAGAAGCAACATTGTTGCGGGCTATGGAAACTGCAGGCAAGCAAGTTGATGATGATGAATTGAGAGACTTGATGAAAGACAATGGTATTGGGAGACCATCTACTCGAGCAAATATTATTGAAACTTTATTTAGACGAAAATATGTTCTCAGAAAAAAGAAATTATTAGTTCCTACTTCTACTGGTGTTCAATTAATTGATACCATTAAAAATGAAATGCTAACTTCTGCTGAACTTACAGGGACTTGGGAAAAGCAACTGAAAGAAATTGAACAGGGCACCTACAAAGCAGGAACTTTTATTCAAAACATGAAGCAAATGGTTGACGCCTTGGTTTATGAAGTAAGAATGGAAGAAAGAGCAAATATTTCGCATCGATCAGCTCCAGCTCCTAAAACGGAAAGACCTAAGAAAAAGGCGACTGGAATATCTTCAGAAAATTGTCCAAAATGTAAACAAGGTACCATCATAAAAGGTAAGAATGTTTATGGTTGTAGTACTTATAAAGAAGGGTGTGATTTTAGAATGCCATTTATTTTCCTAGACAAAAAAATATCTGAAAAACAATTAATTAGATTAGTAAATAAAGGAAGTACCGTTAATTTAAAAGGCTTTAAAAGAGCTGGGAGTAAAGTTGATGGTATGGTTGTTTTTGATGAAAAATTTGCTTTTACCTTAAAGGGTAATGAAGCTAAATCAAACGCTAATGACGCTATGATTTGTCCTAAATGTAAAAAGGCAAACATCATAAAAGGAAAGACAGCTTATG
>Ga0307996_1000446_pt1 | contig 10844 bp, 13 predicted proteins | sample Davwhametageno35_FD_203143 | JGI IMG/M metagenome (GOLD analysis project Ga0307996, IMG submission 203143) | Marine microbial communities from Davis Island wharf, Antarctic Ocean - #35 | ecosystem: Environmental > Aquatic > Marine > Unclassified | place: Antarctic Ocean: Davis Island wharf...
AAGATGCTTTTGGAGCATTAGATTCTGATAGAGCCCGATTAATAAGACTGTTTTTTCAGCCTGTACTTATCGCCTGGGCATTGTGGTCATCTGGCGCATGGAAAGCTTGGCGAATGAATAAAAAAACAAATTAACATGGACGATAGTCAGCTGCAATTAAGCAATCAAATCTGCTTTCCGTTATATTCTGTTTCTAGGCTCATAACAAAGGCTTACAAACCGTATTTGGAGCAAATGGAGATAACCTATCCTCAGTATTTAGTTCTGATGGTACTTTGGGAAAAAGATGGAGTTTGTATCAATGAAATTTCCGAAAAACTACTACTCAATACCAATACACTTTCTCCTTTGCTTAAACGCATGGAGAATTCAAATTTATTGAAACGTAACCGATCCTGCGAAGACGAAAGAAGTGTGATAATTGAACTAACAGAAAAAGGGAAAAACCTAAAAAAACAAGCCGCTCCAGTTCCTGATGAACTAATTAAAATCTTAATAACAGAGAACATTCAACTAGACGAAGTTATTCAACTCAAAGGAATGCTGAACGAATGGATTGAGCTACTCTCTGACAACAAAAAACAATAAAAAATAAACAATAATAAAAAAAATGGAATTATTAGATAAACTAAACTGGCGTTATGCTGCCAAAGCCATGAATGGTGAAAAAGTATCGGAAGAAAAAGTAGCTAATATCCTAGAAGCAATTTCTCTTGCACCTACTTCAAGTGGGTTACAACCTTTTGAAGTATTTGTTATCAAAAACCAAGAAGTAAAAGAAAAAATTAGACCTGTAGCCTGGAATCAATCAGTGATTACTGATTGTTCTCACCTTTTAGTTTTTGCTGCTTGGGATCACTATACAGAAGACAGAATAAACAAAGCATTTGATTTAACGAACGAAGTAAGAGGTTTTAAAAATGAAGGGTGGGAAAACTACCGTCAACTGTTATTGGGAATGTATCCTAAACAAGATCCTGAAGTGAGTTTTGCTCATGCTGCTAGACAAGCTTACATTGGTTTTTCTATGGGACTTGCTGCTGCAGCATTTGAAGAAGTAGATGCAACACCAATTGAAGGATTTGAACCTGCAAAAGTAGATGAAATTTTAGGCCTTAAAGAAAAAGGACTAAGAAGTTGTGTGATTCTTTCACTTGGATACCGTGATGATAAAAGCGATTGGTTAGTTAACCTAAAAAAAGTGCGTAAACCTATAGCCGATTTAGTAACGGTAATGGATTAATAACTAAAGAAAAAATAAAACAAGAACGGCTTGGGATTACTCTCAAGCCGTTCTTTTTGGTTAAAGTTTTTTTTACTGTTTCTTATGAATTCTCCAGACCAAGATTGTAATTCTTACTACAAAACGAGGAATTACAATCCCAAAAATGATGAATGCTTTTGTTCTAATTAATTGTTTTCTATTCTTTTCCCAATTCTACGGCTCTATTAAATGCTGCATAGGCAGCTTCTTTTATCAATTCATTAACATTATTATCTTCCATTGAGTCTAATGCGGCTTGAGTAGTTCCCCCTTTTGAGGCTACTTTATCTATCCATTTGGAAGGAGATATATCGTGTTGGCTAAATAATTCTACTGCACCTTCAAATGTGTGAGATACCAAGACTTTTGAATCATTTTCTGAAAAACCCATATTACGAGCAGCTTCCATCATAGATTGCATAAAATAAAATACATAGGCCGGTCCCGAACCTGAAATCCCAGTAGACTTATCAATAAAATTTTCATTGGTTACATGAATAGAAGCTCCAGTAGTATCCAATAAGTTACGCACCATCAATAATTCTACTCGAGATACTTCATCAGACTCAGTAAATGAAGTAATCCCTTTCCCTACTTTTGCAGGTAAGTTTGGCATTGTACGAACAACTTTATTAACACCTAATTGCTCTTTGATCGTTTCAATTTTTAATCCTGCAACCAAACTCACAATCAACTGATTGGAATTTATCAAGGATTTCATTTTTGCAAACAACTCCTCACAATGGTAAGGCTTAACTGCAATAAAGACAATGTCAGCAATAGGTAAACAATCTTCTAAATTATTATGAGCAACAAATCTATCGTCTGCATCAATTTTTGCCAAAGTTTCTTTCCCAATATCCTGAATCATGAGTTTTCTACTATTCAAATAAACAGAATCAGCCATTCCTTCTGCATAAGTAAGCCCCATGTTTCCTCCTCCTATTAATAATACTTTCATGCTATTTTTATTTTTTTTCTACTACTACAAGTATTGTTCTAATAACCCATAAAAGAGATAAATTTATGTAATCAGCTAAAATAAATTTATTATAGCTTGTTATTAAGGTGATTATGTGAATTGAAGGTCTGTCAGGTAAATGTGACAAATCTTCAATTCCCTTATCCAATTATAGCTTTGATCAAGAAAAATTAAAATACTTAAAACTCAATTTATGAGTTATTAATTATAAACTATTTCGTGTTTTACAATGGCAAATTTCCTAAACATTTCGTAGACCCCACAATATCTACCTACCGATAATTTTACAGCTTTCTCTATTTTGTCTTTCTTTAAATCCTCTCCTTTAAACTTATAAGTGAGTTTTACTGTGTGGTAATGTTTTGGGTGTTCTTCGGTGAGTTCACCTTCTACTTCTACTTTAAAATCTTCTACTTGCGCTCTCATTTTCTCTAGCAAAGCAGTTACATCCATACTCGTGCAGCCTGCCAAAGAAACTAGCATCAAATATTTGGGAGTCATTCCTTTTGCATTTCCATCTTCTCCAACTGTAGCATCCAGTTGTAGCTTTCCTCCTACGGTTTCTATTTCGTAAGCCATTTCGCCTTTCCAATCGGATGTAATTTTATGTGTCATGTTTTTTGTTTAAAGTTATTAAAATAATAGACGGGCTTTTATAACTTTTATTACACAAAGAGCATTTAGAAGAAAGTGCTCTTTTCTTAATCTAGATTATTGTAAATTGGAGGGTAGATTCTCACATTTGTAATATAAATAATAATTATCTGTAAGTATGAAAAGAAAAGAATTTATAAAAAAAACCTTGCTCGCAGGAGTTTTTGGAGCAGTTGCTCCATTATTTGCTTATGCTAAAAATGAAAAAGTAAAAAAATCAACTTACGACAAATTGATTGATAAAGTAGGATTTAATCACATGCCAAACGAAGAAAACAAGACAGCCAATACTGTGCTACACAAAGCCAATACTAGAGGAAGTGCTAACCATGGTTGGCTTGAAGTAAATCACACTTTTAGTTTTGCTAATTACCATAATTCTGAGAGAATGCATTTTGGAGTTTTGAGGGTTTTCAATGACGATAAGATTGCCCCATCAAGAGGTTTTAGTACTCACCCACACGACAATATGGAAATTATTACAATTCCACTTGAAGGTGATTTGAAACACAAAGACAACATGGGAAATGGTGCAATCATTAAACATGGAGATGTACAAGTAATGAGCGCAGGAACTGGAATTACACACAGTGAGTTTAATGCTAATAATGACAAAGATGTGAAAGTATTGCAGATTTGGCTATTCCCTAATAAAAGAAATGTAGTACCTAGGTATGAGCAATTATCTATCAACAGTATTTCTTCCAAAAATCAGTTAAATCAAATTTTATCACCTAGTTCTAAAGATCAAGGAGTATGGATACACCAAAATGCTTGGTTTCATTTGGGTGAATTTGACGAAAAGAAGAGTTTTACTTATGAATTGAAAGATAAAAACAATGGAGTATATGCTTTTATTATTGAAGGAAATGCTACAATTGAGAATCAAGCTTTAAATAAAAGAGATGGTTTTGGAATATGGAATACCGATAAAATAAAAATTACTGCTGAGAATAAATCTAGAATCTTAATCTTAGAAGTACCCATGACTATTTAATAGTCTAAAAAATATTCGATACACTTTCTTTAAGTAAAGAAAAAAAATAATAAATGCTTTTTTTCTTAATCTATATTAATGACTAGGTATATAATATGTCATAATTTTAACTAATTAAAAATTAAAAAAAACAATAAAAATGAAAACTACTACACAATTTACACTGGCAGGATTAATTCTATTACTTTCTGCTTTCACTCTTACTAATTCAATAAACTGGGAAATATCTCAAGGCCATTCTATCAAATTTTCTGGAACGGATGCAGAAGGGATATTCAAAACTATGACAGGAGATATCACATTTGATGAAAGTAATATCGATTCTTCTCAATTTTCTTTTACAATAGATGTTAATTCTATCAATACTGGAAATGGAATGAAAAATAAACACGCAGTGAGCTCAAAATGGTTTGATGCCTCAAATCATCCATCAATACAATTTGAATCCAATAAATTTTCGAAAACTGACAAAGAATATTTGGTTACTGGGCTCCTAGAAATTCATGGAATAGAGAAAGAAATAACTATTCCTTTTAGCTTTATTAATAATTCTTTTGTAGCTAAATTCTCTATAAATAGATTAGATTATAAAGTGGGAAATACAAAAGGGATGAATAATAAAGTATCCAATGAAATTAAATTAGACGTTACAATTCCTGTCATCTCAAAATAAATAATAATGAATAAGACACTCCTACACGGTATAGTAGCTGGCCTGTTAACTGCTCTAGCATCAATAAGTTATTTGATGTTGTATGAATCCATATTGTATGTGGATTTTAGTCAAATATTGAATGTTGGTTCTGTAGGTGGCGCTTCTATAATTAGTGGTTTATTAATAGCTGCCGGATATTTGATCCTAGAAAAAATGAACAAAGAAAAATGGAAAGGAGGATTAAATGTCCTTATTATTTTATTGTCTTTTTTAAGTATTTTAGGACCAATAAGTATCAGTTTACCGTTAGAGATTGATTTTCCTGAATTGTTCCCTGGATTAGCAATTCCTATGCACTTTTTTCCAGCATTAATTTTCTTTGGGTTACAACCTTTCTTTTTGAAAAAGACATAAAAACAAATGAATAATAAGAAAATAACTTTTTCAGATAAAGCAAAACTACCAACCAAACATGGTGATTTTAATGTTATATCTTTCAAGGAAGAAGGTGATGTACATGAACATTTGTTTCTGTATAAAGGTAGTTTAACAAACGGGAATGATGTATTAACAAGAATTCATTCCGAATGTTTAACAGGTGATGTATTTAATTCTAGAAAATGTGATTGCGGAGAACAGCTTGATGAAAGTATGCGTGCAATAGCTAAAAAACAAACAGGAATTATCGTTTATTTAAGACAAGAAGGAAGAGGTATTGGTCTTTTTAATAAGATCAATGCTTATGCCCTTCAAGATCAAGGACAAGATACCATTCAAGCAAATCATTCTTTAGGTTTCGGTACAGATTTAAGAAATTTTTCTATTGCAGTTAAAGTCCTTGAACATTTTAAAATTAAATCAATAGAATTACTTTCCAATAACCCTGAAAAGATAAAAATTTGGAAAGACTCAAAAATTGATGTTACGGAAAGAATCCCTTTAATTATGGAAACTAATGAGCATAATTTAGGCTATTTAAGTGTTAAGAAAGAAAAAATGAATCACTTACTTTAATAGATTTTATTACAAATAATATAAAAATGAGCAATAGGATTATTAAAAAAGAATATGAAAATGATCAAATAGTTGTCATTTTTTGCTTCAATCCTGTATCCATGCAGCAGAATGTTTTAAAGCATTACCTAGAGTATATGTTCCAAAAGCGAAACCTTGGATTAAAGTTAAAAATGCAACTACAGAAGAATTGAAAGCTCAAATAGGAAAATGTCCTTCAGGCGCTCTTTCATATACAGAAAAATAATTAAATAAAAATAATTTCAAATCAATTACCTTTACATCAACTTAAAGGATAATGATTACAACCAAACTGAATTTAGAAGACAAATTACCGCTTACTTGCTCCCGAACAGGAACTTGTTGCCATGGGAAAACAGTATGGCTTAATCCCTGGGAATTGGCTTTAATTTCTCGTGAAAAAAAAATATCTCGAACAGATTTTATTGAGCAATTTTGTGATTTTGGAGGAATAAAATTAAAATTTGAAGGTGAAAAAGGATGGAAGGATTTAAAGTCTTGCAGCCAATACATTCCAAATTTTGGATGCAGTGTTCACCTTGGTCGCCCATTAGCTTGTCGTTTATACCCTTTGGGAAGACAAATACAAAGCGAAAAAGTACACTATATTCACGAAGGAAAAGAATTTCCTTGTCTAGAAGGTTGTCCCGAAGTAGTGAATTTACCTTTTATGACTGTGGGCGAATACATTCAAGATCAATCTGCAGGAGAATTTGAAAAATCACAAGACAACCATTTAGAATTAATGCAACAACTTGCCAACATTGCTTTTGAGTTATTTCTAGATACAGGTTTAGCACAATCTGGAGACACGGAGACGCTAAATGAATGGATAAAACTAGGCGAAATTACTCCAGATGAATTGAATGTAAGAATAGGGAAAGATTGGCTGAACGCACTTGTTCTTCCTGAAATTGAGAGTTTAGAAAATCCTACTCAATTTACTAATCAGCACACCCAATTATTATTGGCAAAAGCGCAAGAACAATTTGGAACTCTCATTACTTTTGAAGAAGTAAAAAACGCTTCTATTCTTATTATGGGAGTTGCTCTTCAATTTTCTAGAAGTTTTGGTGCTGATCCAAAATCTTTATCTATTCATTGGGTAGAGGCTGCTAAAAGTCATTTACAATAAATTCCAAAGGTGGTCATGTAACTTATTCTTTGTAAGCTTCTTTATTGGGTTATTTTGAAAAATTAACCACAGAAGGATTATTTTGAAAAATCACCGAGGACACAGAGAATAAATTCTAAATTATGGGAATGAATGAAAAAATTCAATCATAAAAAAAGCCACCAGTAAACTGGTGGCTTTTTTTTATCAAATAATGAAACAAATTATCTCATCAATGTCATTTCGTCTACGATATGTTTAGCTCCAGCATATTTATCAATGATAAATAAAGTGTACTTAATGTCTACAGAAATAGTTCTCTGCACTTTACTTTCAAAAGAAATATCTCCACTCATTGCTTCCCAGTTTCCGTCAAATGCAGTTCCAATCAAGTAACCGTTTCCATCAATAACAGGTGATCCAGAGTTTCCTCCAGTAATATCATTGTCTGATAAGAAGTTTACTCTTAATTTTCCATCCGCATCCGCATATTGTCCATAATCTTTGTTTTTGTATAATTCCTTTAATCTTTCTGGAATCTCAAACTCTGGATTGTTTTTGTCTTCTTTCTCCATCAATCCTTCCATAGTTGTATAGTAGCTTCCTACTCCATCTTGGCTTCTTAATGTTTTGATTACTTTGTCACTCATTTTGTAAGACAATACGTTTCCATAAGTTAATCTTTGTGTAGAGTTTGCATTAGGGTAAAAGCTTTTTTCTGGTTGCATTAGTCTAATACCTTCTACAAACAATTTGTATCCTTCTTCCATCTTTTCTTCTGCCTCTGCAAATTTACTTGCCGATCCAAAATACATTGCCAAGAAGTCATTTGCTGCAACAACAGCTTTATCTTCTTTTATATCTTTTATTTTTTTTCCCGCTTTCAATTTACTAATCATTTTTTTCATTCCCTTCTCTTTTACAAAAGGAGATTTACAGAACATTTTTCTAGCATACATTTTGAAATTAGCTCTTTTTACATCTGCAAAGAATGCAGGGTGTTGTTCTTTCTTAACATTCTTGTAGTATAAATCAAATAGATTAGCAATTAATTGCTTTTCTGTAGTGTTGTCATAGTTTTTGAAATGATCTCCAGATAATTTTTCTAATCTTTCAGCTAAATTATTAACTGTATAAGTCTTTTCTTGTAAGAATTCTCTCATCTGATTGGTATCAGATTCACCTTCAATTTCTAGGATATATTTAGCATTAGCTTTTTCTAATGCTCCTATAATACTACTAGCTCTATATGCAAACAAAACGAAGTCTGGACCTCTAATTCCTGCTTCCATTACGTAAGTGTTTCCTTTTACGTATTTATTTGTCATCTCATAATAATCACTAATGTCTTTCAATGCATTTCCGTACTTTGCTTTTCTAGCTTCATCTGCTTCATACCAAGTTATGAACTTTCTTTCCAAAGCCGATTTTTTATTAAAGACTCCGTTTGTTTGTAATTGTTCTGTTTGTCCTTGGTAGTATTTCCAGTAGTTTGCAGTTTGAGCATATTTAGAAGAATACTTAATGTCAGTACTCACTTTTTTATCCATATTTTGTTTCATTGTTGCCAATTTCACATCTCTTACTTCTACAACTGTAGGCCCTTTTAAATCAATTGCTTGATTCACTCCAAAAGAAGATAAATATCTATCTGTACTTCCTGGGTAACCCATAATCATTGCAAAATCACCTTCTTTTACCCCTTTCATGTTGATTGGCAAATGGTGTTTTGGTTTCATTGGAACATTGTCCGCAGAATATTCAGCTGGTTTTCCGTCTTTTCCTGCATAAACTCTAAACATAGAAAAATCTCCTGTGTGTCTTGGCCACATCCAGTTGTCTGTATCTCCTCCATACTTACCAACACTCTCTGGGGGAGCTCCTACTAGTCTTACATCATTAAAAGTTTCATTTACAAACATGTAAAATTCACTTCCGTAATAAAAATCTTTGATATAAGCTGTGTAATGAGTTCCTTTTGTAGCTTCTGCAATTAATTCCTTTTTCATTGAAGCTAATTTGTCTGCTCTTTCCTTTTTGTTAGTAATCTGAGCTAAAGCTGTATTTATTTTTTTCGAAACATCTTCCATCCTTACCAAAAAAGTTACAAATAAACCGGGAACAGCTTTTTCATCACTTTTTGTTTTTGCCCAAAACCCATTTCTTAGGATGTTATTAGCTGGTGTAGAAAATTGTTGTATTGCTCCATATCCACAATGGTGGTTAGTAAGCATAAGTCCTTGGTCAGAAATTATTTCTCCCGTACAAAATCCCCCCATAGATACAATTGCATCTTTAAGTGATGAACTATTTACACTGTAAATTTCTTCTGCTGTTAATTTAAGACCTTGTTTTTGCATGTCAGCAATATTCAATCTTTTGATAAACATTGGTAGCCACATTCCTTCGTTGGCTTTAATGCTAAAACTAGTCAATAGCATTGTTAATGCTAATAATATTGATAAACTCTTTTTCATTTCTTTTTGTTTTTTGTTAATTTTAGGAATGCTAAAGTAATAAAAATTAACCTCAACTCTAAGCAATTTATATGAATGGTTTATAAAAATTGCAAATAGTTTTAAAAACAAATAGTTCTTTTTATTTTCCAAAAAGAGTGAAACTAAATAATTTCGTATTTTACACAAGAAAATAGAATAAATCCACCTGGGAAAGTTAAAGAGCTAAAATTATGAAATACACATTAAGCACAATTATAGACAAACCAATAGATGAGGTCGTTAGTTTATTTAATAACCAAGAAAATCTATATAAATGGATGGAAGGATTAGAATCTATTGATTTATTTGAAGGTGTTGCCGGAAAAAAAGGAGCAAAAAGTAGGATGCATTTTAAATACGGTAGACGTGAAATGGATATGTTAGAAACCATTATTGAAAACGATTTACCTAGAAAAATGGTTACTACTTATGATGCAAAAGGAGTTAGTAATATTATTTTCACTTCCATGGAAAGTATAGAAGGAAATAAAACAAAATACAATTCTACTCAAGAATTTAAAATGCATGGTTTTATGAAAGTAGTAGCATTTTTAGCCCCAAAAATGTTTAAAAAACAAACGAATAAAATTCTTACAAACTTCAAGAATTTTGCCGAAAGCAACTAACCGTTTTACCTAACTAAAAACCTTAAAGTAAATTCAATTCCTCCCACTGAGCTTGATGCCTCTATTAAAGGAGAGACATTAACATCATAACTCACTCCAAACTGAAAGTTGTCGTAAGTTAAGTTAAATGTAGGCACAATTGCATCATTTGGAATTCTGTAATACCCCCCAAAAGAAACGTGTAAACTGTCGTAATACCCTGTATATAAACTTCCTTGACTTATAATAACTTTATATAACATTCCTAATACAAGTTGTTGTTCTTTTCCTTTGAGCTGGTACACAAATGAAGGTTCTAACTCGTACCTATTATGGTTTAAAACATAAGAAGCGCTTCCTGTTATCGAATACCTTATGTATTCTGGTTCTCCAGCATTATAAATAATAGCTCCCCCAAATACATGATAAATTGAGGCACCAAAATTTAATTTTGTGAATGTTTGTGAAAATCTATTTCTTTCAGATATATCGTATTGCCACATCAGCCCTGCACCAATATCAAAATTCATAAACGGAGCAAACAAAGGCTGTTCTCCGGAAGGTAAATTAGAATCAAACTCTTTTCCATTGTATTGATTACCCCACTCCCCTTCTGTTTCATCTATACTATGCTGTATTATCCCAAGTTGCATTCCACCACTTAAGTGACTGTTCTTTGATATTCTTTGGTGATAAGCAATAGCAAAATCCGCTTGTAGTTTTGTTAAGCTTAACTCTCCTGCTTGATCTCTATTCAAAATTAATCCAATACCCAGAGCGTTCCCATCCCCTACCTTCATTTTATAATCTGCATTTAGCCCTATTGTTTGAAAAGATTTTCCTACCGTAGGCCATTGATTTCTGTAATGAGTGGTAGCTCTTAGTTTCGCATTGGAAGAACCTATTGATGCAACTGATGTATAAAAACTATTAAAACTAAGGTTACTGAAATGTATGTCTTGAGCAAGCAGGTAATTATTAATTACAACTATTACTATTAGTAGTATTATTTTTTTCATAGTCTTAGTTTTTATCTTCTA
>Ga0307996_1000447_pt1 | contig 10834 bp, 7 predicted proteins | sample Davwhametageno35_FD_203143 | JGI IMG/M metagenome (GOLD analysis project Ga0307996, IMG submission 203143) | Marine microbial communities from Davis Island wharf, Antarctic Ocean - #35 | ecosystem: Environmental > Aquatic > Marine > Unclassified | place: Antarctic Ocean: Davis Island wharf...
TTCCTATAGAATTATTGAAAAAAACCCATAAAAACAAAGAGAGTACAAATGTTAAACAAGAACAACTTAAAGCGATGGACCTTAATAATGATTTATGAGATGACGGAATAAACAATAAAGTGAATGCTCCTAATAAAGGGAGTATTAAAATATAAAATAATATATTTTTAAGAATTAACATAATTTTTATAAAACTGAATCTTTTTCTAAGCCCACATTTTACAGGACTCGAACCTGTGACTACCAGCTTAGAAGGCTGTTGCTCTATCCAACTGAGCTAAAAATGTTACTTTTTTAAATATTAAACGAAAGTAGTAAACTAAATTTATATGAAAATAAGTATAGTAAAGTTGGATTAATAAATAAAAATATAAATGAAAAAAATAATACCGTTATTAATACTGAAGTTTGTGTTTTTATAGGATAATAAAGCTTACCAACTAATACGTTTTCGAAATATAAAATTTTAATTAAGCGAAGATAGTAAAACGTACCAATTACGCTACATAAGATTGAAATTAACGCAATGAAATACATCGAAGATTCAATAGCAGTTAAAAAAATACTAATTTTAACTAAAAAGCCAATCATTGGTGGAAATCCTGCAACAGAAAAAAGTACAGTAGTAAAGAAAATTGCCAACATGCTATTAGATTTTCCTAAAAGCACAATATCTGTTAAGTCTTTATTTTGTTTTTGTAAATGATTATTTTTTAAACGAGTTATTATAAAAATTGACCAAATACATAGTCCTGAAAAACTATAAACAATTAAATACGCAAATAACATTTGCAAACTTTCCAGTGTTCCTGCACTAAAAGCAATTAAAGAATAACCCATATGACTGATAGAACTATAAATTAATAAACTTTTTAATCTTTTTTGTTCTAGCCCACCGAATGAGCCTACTATAACTGACCCAACAACAACAATTATAATAACATATCTCCAACTATCAACGAAACCATAAAAACTGAAGTAAAACAATCGTAATAATAAAACAAAGATAGCCAATTTAGGTACAACGGCAAAAAAAAAAGTAGAAGCGGATGGGGATCCTTCATAAACATCAGGTGCCCATGTGTGGAAAGGTGCTATTGCTAGTTTGAAAAACAAACTTATTAAAATAAATAGGAGTGCAAATTTAACAAGACTAGCATTGAAAAGAACAGAATCACTAACACCAGTTGAAACATTTAAAAATAGATCTTTAAATTCGTCAAAATTAATTGTTCCTGTAATTCCGTATAATAATGAAGAACCTAATAAAAACAAACTTGATGAGAAAGCACCTAAAATAAAATACTTAATCCCTGCGTCCACTGAAAACATTGAATTTTTTTTTAAAGAGGCTAGGACATAAAAAGCTAAACTTTGTAATTCAATCGCTAGATAGGCTGTTAAAAGATCATTAGACGAACATAATAAAAACAAACCTAAAATAGAAAATAACATTAATAATAAATATTCAAAATGATTCATTTTCTGTTTTATTATATAAGGATGTATCATTAATAAACAAAACACAGCTAAAAATGCTGTTATTAGTTTAGAAGAAACACTTAAATAATCATTGACAAGGGTAAAATTCAAAGAATTCGTCTGTAAAACATCTAAACTATCATTTAACAATAAATAACATGACATAAGTAAAATTAAAACACTTAAATATAACACTGAACTTTGGATTATTGGATAACTTTTTTGGATTGCTGAAAAAGTACAGTGTAATACTAAATAAACTAACGAGATACCTAAAAATAGCTCGGGTAAAATAATAATTTCTTTAAATAATAACGTTTCAATCATCATAATAAAATTTACTTTAATAAGCTTAAGTAGATTTGAACTACTGACCTTACGCTTATCAGGCGTATGCTCTAACCAACTGAGCTATAAGCTTCTATTTTTAAAGTGTATAAAAATAGTTTTTGGTAGTGATTCCACTTATAAGTATAAAAACACCTAAACAACCAAAACGTTTTTGTAATTTCTGGATAACTGTTTAAACAAAATTTGTTTTTTCTCGGTTTGTGTTTGTGTGTTTACAGTTAAAACAACAGCCGCAACTGTAGCCAAAAGAAGTATATTTCCTGCAATTAAAAACTGTAAAACATATTGCGTATAAACAACCTGACCAATTGCATGTATTTCAGTAAACGAATCTAAACGTTCATACCAATTGAAGTGTTGATTTTGTAAAAACGGTTGTGGCGTTGACTTAAAAGTTTCTTTAATAATAAGCAAAACTTCTGATAAAAAAACACAACTAATCGCTACTCCTACAGGTAAATATTTTAACGAATCTTTTTGTGTTGTGATTGTTTTTAAATCCAACATCATAACAACAAATAAGAATAGAACAGCAATTGCTCCAACATAGATAACAATGAACATTAAAGCAAGAAATTCACACTTTAATAAAAATAAAATACTTGCCGAAGATATAAAACTTAGAACTAAAAATAGCACAGAATAAATTGAATTTTGAACAAAAATTACCATAACTGAACTTAAAAGTAAGACAGCTGAAAATAAATAAAATAAAATGTTAATAATCATTTTTCGTTTTTAGACTTTTAATGAAAGAGGGACTTGAACCCCCGACACTTGGATTATGATTCCAATGTTCTGACCAACTGAACTATTTCATTTTGTTCCAGCTGCACGTTCCCGTACAACTACCTTGTTACGACTTCATCCAAATCATTAATTTCTCAATAGGTTTCAACAGTTTAAAAATTTAAATTAATAGACTGTTTATAGAAAACTTCAAGTAAAACTAACTCTCTGCATGTGACGGGCGGTGTGTACAAGGCCAAGATACATATTCACCGCAACGTGCTGATTTGCGATTACTAGTGATTCCAACTTCATATAAGCGAGTTGCAGCTTATAATTCGAACTGAAGAAATTTTTGGAGGATAACTTATATTAAAATGTAACTTTCTGTAATTTCTATTGTAGCACGTGTGTAGCCCAACCCATAAGGGCCACAGAGACTTGACTTAATTCTTACCTTCCTTCAACTTTATTATTGACTGTTTCTTTTAAAACTTTGTAAAAAATTTAAAATATTAAACTTTTTTAAAGTGCTAAATTTAATAAAGATAAGAGTTGCGCTCGTTAAGGGAATGAACCTTACACCTTACGACACGAGCTGACGACAGTCGTGCAACACCTGTAAAAAACAAAATGTGTAGTATTTAAAAAACTAAAGATTTTTTACTATGTCAAGGGTTGGTAAGGTTTTGCGCGGATTATCGCATTAAACCACATGCTCCACCACTTGTTGTAGGCCCCCGTCAATTCCTTTGAGTTCCAGCCTTGCGACCGTACTCCTCTGGCGGAATGCTTATCGCGTTAGCTTAAAACAATCTAGTATTATTTTGTACTAAATTCCAGCATTCAGAATTTACAGTGTAGACTACCAAGGTCTCTAATCCTGTTTGCTCCCTACACTTTCGTCCCTCAACGTCAGTTTTTACCAAAAAGTTGCCTTCGCTCTAGGTATTCCTTCATGTGTCTTAAGGCGTTGCTCCTCAACATGAAATTCTACTTTTCTGCAAAAAACTCAAGTACAGTAGTATTAGAAGCTTTTCTAAAATTAAGTTTTAGTCTTTAACAACTAACTTACAGTACAATCTACGGACTCTTTACGCCCAGTTATTCTAGATAACGCTTGCCCCTCCCGTATTACCGCGGCTGCTGGCACGAGTATTTGCCGGGACTAAAACTTCTTTTAATAACGTCATTATCGTTTTAAACGAAAGAACTTTACAGCAAAAAAGCTGTCATTATTTACCGAAGTAAATAACTATATATTTTATATCATTCATGTAGTATTGCTGGATCAAACTTTCGTTCATTGTCCAATATTCCTCACTGCTGGCTAAAAAATTAGCCTGGACCTTGTCTCAGTTCCAGTGTGGTTGGCCATCCTCTCAAACCAACTAAAGATCAAAGGCTTGGTAAACTTTTAATTTACCAACTACCTAATCTTACGCAAAAATATCTTTCAGCAGATTGTTTAATACAATCCTTTATGATATTTAGTATTAATTAGAAATTTTTCAATTTATGAAACATATAAATTGATTAATATATACTATACTGAAAGGTAACAATTTACGCGTTCCTCACCCGTCCGCCACAAACAAATGTTTGTACGACTCGCATGTGTAAAGCATACTACTAGCGTTCATCTTGAGCCAGGATCAAACTCATAAAATCGATGATTTTTTAATTGTATATAAATTTAAAAATCTTTAAAATTTTAATCTCTATATTATAAAAACATTTTCTAACAGTCAAATTTTTTATTAAAAGTTGTATAAAATTTAAGACTTAGTACTTGTTTGCTAAAAATCTTACAACTATTACACAACAAGCCTATCTACGTAATAATCTATTACGTCTTAAAAAAAACAAATCTCAAAGTTAGTTTCTCGCTTAGATGCTTTCAGCGATTATCTATTATAAACTTAGCTACTCGACAATGCTATTGGTATAACAATCGATCCACCATAGGTTTACGTTTCCCGGTCCTCTCGTACTAGGGTCTAATCTTTACAGTTTTTTAATGCCCACGGTAGATAGGGACCAAACTGTCTCACGACGTTCTAAACTCAGATCATGTACCGCCTTCCTTGGCGAACAGCCAAACCCTTGGAACCATTTACAGCTCCAGGATGCGATAATCCAACATCGAGGTGCCAAACCACTCCGTCGATAGGGTCTCTAGAGAGTGATTAGCCTGTTATCCCCGGCGTACCTTTTATCCGTTGAGCGATGATCGTTTCCACACAGAATCACCGGATCACTATAACCGACTTTCGTCCCTGCTTGATTTGTCAATCTTACAGTCAGGCAAGCAATATACTATTGCGCTCTACAATTAAATTTATTTAATTTGAACTTACCATTGTGCGCCTCCGTTACTCTTTAGGAGGCGACCGCCCCAGTCAAACTACCCATTATACAATGTCTTAAAAAATAAGTAATAAAAAAATTTAAGAGTGGTATTTCACTTGTGTTTACACTATTTACTTGCGTAAACGTTTATTAATTAATAACTTTCCACATATTCTGCACATAAAAATTTTTATTACAATGTATAACTATAGTAAAGGTGCACGGGGTCTTTCCGTCTAGCCGCAGGTACTCCGCATCTTCACGGAGAATTCAATTTCACTGGGGTTATGTTGGAGACAGTAGGACAGTCGTTACGTCATTCATGCAGGACACCAATTAAATGCCAAGGAATTTCGCTACCTTTGGACCGTCAGAGTTACAGCCGCCGTTTACTGGGATTTCTAGTCAAAGCCTAGACTCTTTCTATTATACTTGCAGCACCGGGCAGACGTCAGTCTCTATACATCATTTTACAACTTTGCAGAGACCTGTGGTTTTATTAACCAGTCGCTGTCCTTGATTTTGTGACAGCTTTACTAGGTTACCCTAATAAAGCTACTCCTTCTCCCGAAGTTACGGAGTCATTTTGCCGAGTTCCTTCAACATAATTCACCCAAGCGCCTTAATTTTCTCAATTTGTTCACCTGTGTCGGTTTACAGTACGGTTCTAAAAATTGTTTATAAGCTTTTTCTTGAAAACTGTCAAAAACTTTTATTTGTATCCAAAAAATAAAAATAATTTTTGAGTTTTGTCACTTATAAAAGAATTTAAAAATTATTTATATACCCATCGAATTAAAACTTTCGTTTTTTTCTTAGGGACCGATTAACCCGAGACGGATTAGCCTTTTCTCGGAAACCTTGAACTTAAGGCGACAACGTTTCTCGCGTTGTTTATCGCTACTCATATCAACATTTTCAATTCTGATTTCTTCAATCTATGTCGCCATAAATCTTCTTTGATTTACAGAACGTTCTGCTACCATTTAAAATTTTTATTAAATCTATCGTTTCGGTAAATAATTTTAGCCCCTATACATTTTCGTTGCAAAAAATCTAAACCAGTGAGCTGTTACGCTTTCTTTAAAGGATGGCTGCTTCCAAGCCTACCTACCGACTGTCTTTAATTTTTTACAACTTTTTCACTTAATTATTTTTAAGGACCTTAACGAATAGTCTGGGCTGTTTCCCTCTCGACTATGAATCTTAGCACTCAAAGTCTGTCTGTTTAATATCTTTTATTCCGTATTCGGAGTTTCATTAAATTCAGTAAAGCTTTACGCTCCCATTATTTATCGAGTGCTCTACCCCAGAATAAAGTTTTTAAACGCTCTACTTAAATAGATTTCGCAGAAAACCAGCTATCTCTAAGTTTGATTGGCCTTTCACCCCTAACCACAACTCATCCCAGTATTTTTCCACATACACGGGTTCGGCCCTCCAATAAGCGTTGCCGCTTGAAATTCAGCCTGGTCATGGTTAGATCACTTAGTTTCGGGTCTTATTTTAGAGACTTAACAGCCTTTTAAAACTTAGTTTCTTTTCGCCTTCGCAATTTCTTGTTGCTTAAGCTCGCCACTAAAATAAACTCGTTGATCCATTATGCAAAAGGTACGCTGTTACTTTTGGTTTTAAAAGCTTCAACTGCTTGTCAGCATTAAATTTCAATGTTATTTTAAGTTTACGTTTGTAAACTTTCATTTCACCTTTCCCTCACGGTACTGTACACTATCAATCATCAAAAATTTTTAGACTTGAGGGTGGTCCCCCATTGTTTAATCAGTGCATGACTTGCACCAATTTACTAAATTAAATAGTTTAATTTTAATATTTACAGGGCTTTTAATAATAATTATACCTTCTATGGCTTTTAGAAATTCAAATAAATTATTAACTATTTTAAAGTCTTTCCCGCTTTCGTTCGCCACTACTTACGGTATCTCGGTTGATTTTTTTGTTTAGTTACTTAGATGATTCAGTTCACTAAACTTATTAATTTTTAAACAATTTTTTGCTTAAAAAAACTTAATTTGAAAAGTTCGGTTTTCCGATAAGGATAAATACAGGTCACAGCGTTAAATAACACTCACTGTACTTTTTCGTTAAAAATACGTCCTTTTATTTTTTGATGTTTAGGCATCCTTTTAATGCTTTACTTTTTATACAACTTTAATTTAAATTTAAACTTTTTCTACAGTTCTGTTTGAAGTAAAAGCTTCATAAACAACATAAAAAAAGAAAATTGATGAGATTGCAGAAACATATGAACCCCAAGACGCTAACTTGTTAAAAGTAAAAAATGCATCTGGATAATCAGGAATTCGACGAGGCATTCCTGCTACACCTAAAAAGTGCATTGGAAAAAATGTTAAATTAACACCCACGAAAAAACCCCAAAAATGAATTTTACCTAAAATTTCTGAATATCTAACCCCTGTTAACTTGTCAAACCAAAAATAAACACCTCCTAACATAGAAAAAACTGCGCCCATAGATAATACATAATGAAAGTGGGCAACTACGTAATAAGTATCATGTAACGCAATATCTATTCCAGAATTTGCTAAAACCACTCCAGTTACTCCTCCTACAGTAAATAAAAAAATAAAACCAATAGCAAATAAAGTTGGAGTTCGTAAATCAACAGAACCTCCCCATAAAGTAGCTAACCAGCTGAAAATTTTTATTCCTGTTGGGATAGCAATAATCATAGTTGCTGCTGTGAAGTAAGCTCTGGTATCAATATCAAGTCCTACAGTATACATATGATGGGCCCAAACAATAAACCCTAGAACACCAATAGAAAACATTGCATACACCATTCCTAAATAACCAAAGATAGGTTTCCGTGCTGCACTTACGATAATATGGCTAATAATACCAAAACCAGGTAAAATTAGAATATAAACTTCTGGGTGACCAAAAAACCAAAATAAATGTTGGTATAGAACAGGATCTCCTCCACCAGCTGGGTCAAAGAAAGTAGTGTTAAAATTTCTATCTGTTAATAACATGGTAATTGCGCCAGCTAAAACAGGTAGTGACAATAACAATAGGAAAGCAGTAATTAAAACAGCCCAAACAAATAGTGGTAGTTTATGAAAAGATAAACTTTTCACACGCATGTTAAAAATTGTACAAATAAAATTAATAGCACCTAAAATAGAAGATGCTCCTGATAAATGTAAACTAAAAATTGCTAAATCAACAGCACCTCCTGAATGTGATGTACCACTAGATAATGGCGGGTATACTGTCCAACCAGTACCAACACCTGCTTCTGATAAAATTGAAGCAACTAAAAGTAATAATGATGGAGGTAATAACCAAAAACTAATATTGTTCATTCGTGGAAAAGCCATATCCGGAGCTCCAATCATTAACGGCACGAACCAATTACCAAAACCACCAATCAAAGTAGGCATAACCATGAAAAAAATCATAACAAAAGCATGACCTGTAACAATAACGTTATACATTTGGTGATTGTATTCTAAAAAACTACCGTTTGGTTGTGATAATGTAATTCTAATGTATAAAGATAAAGCTGTACCTGCAACACCTGAAATTGCTCCAAATATTAAATACAATGTACCAATATCTTTATGGTTTGTTGAAAAAAGCCAACGAGTTACAAATTTGTAAATTGAATTGTTTAATAACATATATAAATCTTCGTATTTAAAAACTTGAATGAATACTACACCACCAATATACTGTAACAAACAAAAATAACCAAACAACATCAATAAAATGCCGGTACCAAGCTGCAAACTCAAATCCGAAGTGGTGAATTGACGTAAAATGATTTAACATAATTCGAACTAATGAAACAAAAAGAGAAATAGTACCAACAAATACATGAAATCCGTGGAATCCTGTTGCCATATAAAAACAAGAACCAAAAACACTATCTGTAATAGTGAGAGGAGCATCGAAAGACTTAACACCTTGAAAAAACGTGAAAATTGATGCTAAAATTAGGCCTAAAATAGCTTGTTTTTTATCTCTTACAATAATAACGTGATATGCCCGTGTAACAGTTGCGCCTGAACCAAATAAAAAAAACGTGTTTGTTAACGGAATACCTGATGTTTGAATTGTTTCAATAGCAATTGGAGGCCATACACCTCCTATATTAAAAACAGGCGATAAACTTGAATGAAAAAAAAAGCAAAAAAAAGCAAAGAAGAACATTATTTCCGAAACAATAAATAAAATCATTCCTAAACGTAAACCTCTTTGAACCGAAAAGGTGTGTTACTCTTCAAAAGTAACTTCTCTAATAATATCCCGCCACCAAATATACATTACGTGGAAAATTGTAACAAAACCAATTGAACAAAGTCTTCCTCCACTAATAAAATTATGCATGTGCAAGACACCACCAAATGTCATGAAAAGTGCTCCTAAAGACGCTACTTAGAATCATAATAAAGCTTAACAAGGTTTATGTTATCTATTACGTGAACCGCTGCAGCTACACCCGGATAAACACCGTCCATATTAACTTCAAGAACGGATGCGACCGTATCCGGGCCGCCTAGCTCTGATCCTAATGACCCTCCTATTGACATTGCACTGTCGAATGTCGATCCTACTGACACATTACTACCAAGAAAATAGACATGTGGTGAGTCATCTGTCACGAAACTTCCACAAGTCATTACTTCTGTGTTTGTGTCCTCCACCATGCTCACGTCGGTTACTGATACGACATTAGCTGAAGAGTTTACACTTATGTCGTCTTGATTGGTATTTAATGATTCTGACGAATTGTTACGAATTAATATTGGCATATATATTTTGAATTGTGTTAGAGGTAGGATTTGAACCGACAACCTCTGGGGCATGAGCCCAGCGAGCTTACCTAAAGCTCTTCTCTAACGTGGCTTGTGTTATTGATTTTAATACATAATTAATGAAAAATAAATATTCTACTATTTATGGTAAACCTAACAAAAACAAACTTGATTTTTTAACTCTAATAAAATAGTTTTTAATCCCACTCTAGCGCACCAACGTACCACACGTAAATAAAGCCAACACCAAGTTCAATGATAAAATCAATCATTGCCCAAAATCCTAACATATCTAACTGAGAAAGACAAATACTCCATGGTAATAAAAACATTGCTTCAATATCGAAAAGTATGAACAAAATTGCTACAATATAAAATTTTACATCAAAAACGTTTCTAGCGTCTTCGTAAGGTTCAAAACCACATTCGTAAGTAGATAACTTTTCAGTATCAGGGTTTTGTACAGATAAAATATAAGATAAAACTACAATAATTAAAGCTAAAACTATAGCTATTGTTAAAAATAATAGTACTGGTAAAAATTCAGAATAAATTAGCGAGTCGTTTGTAACAAAACTTGGCAATAAATTTGCTGACATATAAATAATTTGTAATTGAAGCATATATACTTGAAATTGGTAATTTTTATTAAAGTAGTCTAAGAAAGAGTGGGATTTGAACCCACGGTGTAATAAATATTTACACAAAGATTTAGCAGATCTTCACTTTAAACCACTCAGTCACCTTTCCATAAAAAAATTTGTAAATAATTCCCTTTAATTTAAAAGTATTTTAACAAATTTTTTAAAATACACTTGAGTTCAAGCTGATTTCAGGTATTATTATCTCTAACGGGACTTGAACCCGTGTTACTGCCGTGAAAGGGCAATGTCCTAACCACTAGACGATAGAGACTTTTCGCAATATTTAAATTTAGAACAACAAAGTCTTCTTCTTCTCTAAGTCGAAAAAAATGTGTATTATCCTCCTAAAATTTGAAAGATAGTTTTATTTTAATGTTTTAATATAAATATTTTAAAATTATCGAGCTAAAATATGGCACATTATTTAAAACACCTATTATTTTAAGCTCAAATATTTCCGTTATGTCTGTTGGT
>Ga0307996_1000450_pt1 | contig 10788 bp, 2 predicted proteins | sample Davwhametageno35_FD_203143 | JGI IMG/M metagenome (GOLD analysis project Ga0307996, IMG submission 203143) | Marine microbial communities from Davis Island wharf, Antarctic Ocean - #35 | ecosystem: Environmental > Aquatic > Marine > Unclassified | place: Antarctic Ocean: Davis Island wharf...
TTATATACATTCTTATGAGCTACCTCTCGGTAGTCATTTACTCAACTTACATTTTATGAGCTACCGCTCATCGGTAGACATTTGCTCAACTTACATATTATGACCTACCAATAGGTAGACATTTTTAACGATCATCACGATCAAATATATTGTTAGATATAACGATCATCACGATCAAACATTGTAAAAACGTTAAAAATGCAATCATGCATAACTTACATTTTATTCGCTCAAATCAAGAGACAAAATTATCGTCATGTTTTGAGAATTCTCAAGAGAATTCTCAAACAACTTCAAGCTTCAGAACAAGAATTCTCAAGACAATTCTCATTCAACTTCAGAACTGTTCTCGATTGTCCGCTTCATTATCAGAACTACGCTGACACCTTGTAGACGCTACATAACATCACCGTCTATTACATACATTATATATTAATGTGCATTCTTAATTCTTCACTTTTTAATTATATAAAGCACACAATTAAACAAACTAATGACTTTTTAGCATATAGTTATTCAGCCATTTTTAACTCAATTTTACATATAATTAAGTTATTGCCTCACGCTTCCTCTGCGCAAAGACGCTAAAGGCCATCATCAACTTGATCGCCCAAAAGTGCTTATAATCTTAAGTACTCCTATCATTACAAGGCAATCATCAACTTGAGAGCCAAGAAGGTACTTATCTAATTAAGTACACCAATCAAGACAAGATTGCAAACCAAGCCAGATCTCCACTGCATCTAAGAAACAGAGCTATTGCAAGAATAAATATAACAAGCAACGCAACGATGTCAGGAACAACTTCAACTACTACCTCAGGACCGGTCTTTGCACTTACTCCAGGCATGCTCGATGCGGATACACCGCTGGACATGAGCACTAAAGCCGCTAGAGAATTCTACAAGATCGCAATCCAACCTCTAAGGATACCTTTCGACGGAGACTCGAAGAACATCAATATGTTCCAAAGTCAGCTGGAAAGAAGAATTGTAGTTTGCGGATGGCACACAGGGGGGGGGAATATTATCAATATCCCAGACTCCAAGAGAATAAATCAGAACCTGATCAAACAGTATGGATGCCTCTCCACTAATGATCTGGATACCTTTGCAGTCGCCTACGTTAATAATCAAACCAGGGCAGCTCAAAATAACCACATGATGGCAGAATGCCTCATGGCTTCAATCACCGATACTTGTTTTTACAAGATATCAAATGAAGAGGAACAATATACTTCAAGCGGATGCAAAATAGCATCCAAACTCTACAAACTAATCTTATCCAAATCGGTGGTGGATACTACAGCGACCACCTACCAGCTCAGGGAAAGCCTATCTGCCCTCGAAGACTACATGAGTCACGTCAACTCAAATATTGAGCTATTCAACCTGAGAGTAAAGAACGACGTAGAAGGACTCAGAGCCAGAGGGGAGACGGTAGATGACCTAATCATGAAGTTGTTCAAAGGATACAAGGCTGCTGCAGACTCCAAGTTTGTGGCCTACATCGAGACGAAGGAAGAAAGTTACTTGGACGATGGCCTGCTCGACTCTACCAAACTAATGCGCCTAGCATTAAACAAGTATACGATGAGAAAGACTAGTGGAAAGTGGGGAGCACCCACAGAAGAGCAAGAGCAGCTAATTGCACTTACTTCGGAAGTTTCTAAACTTCAAGCTGAAAACAAGGAAATGCTTGCGAAAAGCAAAACTAACCAAGCCAGTGGATCTTCGTCGAGATCAGCAAAAGCCAAGATTAGGGCTAAAGAAGAAAGATGGGCATGGAAAAAGGTACCTCCATCCGAAAACGAAAGTAACACTAAAGTGAAAGACGACAAGACTTACTGGTGGTGTGTTCATCATCAGGCCTGGTGTATGCATACTACCCAAGAATGCAAAAACAAGCCCATCAGGGAAACACCTACGGCTAAGACAGCCACACTAGACGAACTAGTGGAAGCAGCCATCACTACGATCGACTGCCAAGACTCTGATAGTGAGTGATGGCTCACTGCACTCAATATCATTCATTTCTTCGAAATGATGTTGAGTATAATGCCAAAGAGGGCCTTTTTATGCACCCTCTTCTGGATTATGGCCTTTACTCTTTTACTGGCCCTGACGAAGAAAATGAACAACACAAGAGGATCGAGAATGAAGGTTAAATATACAAAATTTATACCTGATATCGATCCTACACCAAATATAATACACAGCATACTTCCAAACAAACCTTTCCAATTCCAACGACGTAAACGAGCACGAAGGCGGTATATTGCCGCAAAACGGAAAGGCAAGCTGACCAAATTAGGGAACAAGACTGCAATAAAATATATTTTCTTGGAGGCTAAGACTACTTCTGCAACTAGATCTACTGTCAAACTAAAACCTGGCAATCTTTACAAGTTCGACTCAGACTCCAAAGCCTTAGGAGTTGATCAACATGCATCAAAATGCATGAGCAATGATAAAAGTGATTTTATTTCAGAAATTACACCGGTAACCAATATGAGAGTTAAAGGAGCCGGAGGATGTCTAAAAGTGTTAGGAACAGGAACTTTAAAATGGAAGATAGAAGATGATGACGGCAACTATCACGACATAATCATCAAGGAAGCTCTGTACATACCTGGTCTCTCCTCATGTCTACTATGTCCCCAACAATGGTCCAAGCAAGTCAAGGATAATTTTCCAAGAAAACGTGGCACTTGGTGCGCAACTTATGAAGATGTATGCGTTCTCCAATGGGACCAGAGAAAATATACCCGTACGATAAAGTACGACCCTAGCACCAACACACCAAAACTTTATACTATTCCTTCCAACTACTCGGGAATGCAGTGCATGCAAACGATATGCATAAAGGCAAAAACTGACACATTAATGCACACTGAAGCCTTCAGTACATCTTATGTATGCCTACCTTGTGAGAATACTGACTCACCCGCTGACGCTACCGTCGAAAATATAGCGGACTTCTTAGACAAAGAAGCAATTCCAACACCAACTCAGGTGGACATGGACCACGAAACATCGGCTCTAACGCCACGTGGTGAATATTTACGCTGGCACCACCGACTTGGCCATTTATCCTTCAAGAAGATGACATTACTAAGCATCTTGGGTATCTTACCCCGCAAACTCATCAAGGTTCGTCCACCTGTTTGCGCTGCATGCAAATACGGTGCTATGACAAGAAGACCGACTAGAGTGAAGGGAGATAAAAATAAAGGTCAGCTGCACCAGGCTATCACAGCTGGCGAGTGCGTGTCAGTAGACCAAATGGAATCTAGAACCCCAGGTTTCATCGGAATGATGAGGGGCTTTATTACAAAGCAACGATACACTTGCGCGACGATATTCGTCGATCACTACAGTGACCTCAGCTACACTCACTTTCAAAAGTCAACAAATATGGAAGAAACATTAAAGGCTTTAGCTGCCTTTGAAGCATTCGCGCATCATCACGGGGTTACCATAAGGCACTACCACGCTGATAATGGTAGATTTGCAGACAAAGAATTTTTGGATACCATCGCAAACAAACGACAAACAGTATCTTTCTGTGGCGTTAACGCGCACTTTCAGAATGGCAGAGCAGAAAAACGGATACGCGACCTACAGGATCAGGCACGAAAGGTTCTTCTACACTCTGTGGCTCGTTGGCCTAAATCTTCGTCCACTCACCTATGGCCGTATGCAATGCATTACGTCAATGACGTGCGCAATAATATTCCTACTTCCCAAGATGCGAAATCACCCCTTCAAAAGTTTACTGGGACGAATGTACAGGCAAAAGTAAATACTTTTCATACTTTTGGCTGTCCTGTTTACGCGCTCGATTCAGGGTTAGCAAGTGGTAAAAAGATACCAAAATGGAACCCAAGATGCATGTTGGGCCTATATTTAGGCAACTCACCTCGACATGCTCGGTCAGTATCTCAAGTGCTCAACCTCGATACAGGTCGAGTTTCACCCCAATTCCACGTGATTCACGATGAATTTTTTGAAACAATAGCACTTAAGGATAAGACACGCTCCAACTGGAAGCGCTTAGCTGGTTTTACACCAGTCTCATTGACGGTGCCTTCACCACCTAATTTTACCCCACCCTTGGCCTTGATTCCTTCAGACCCACCCCCTGTTATCCCTCAGCAACCAGACGATTTTATGCCGTCCCCGGATACCACTTTTGAACCAAGTGAGGCACAACCACCAGAACCGGTCGATGTGCCTGCAACACAACTCCGTCGTTCTACACGAACCCGCCAACCGACACAGGCCATGCTTGAGAGCGTGGCGCAACAAGATTTGGATTTCCAAGATTTTTCTGGACCCTATACTCCAAGGACGATCGCGTTCAATGCAGACCATCAGACATACTACGAATCCATGCATGAGGATGATTACACGCTTCAAAATGAGCTTGAAGACCCTATCGCCTACTTAGCATCCACCACTAAGGACAACTTATACTATCACCAGGCCATGAAGGCGCCTGATCGCAAGGACTTTCAACGCGCTATGCACAAGGAGTTCAATGATCATTCCGATCGTAAACACTGGGACCTCTTCCCTATTGATCAAGTTCCAGAGGGAGAAACAGTGATGGATTCAGTTTGGGCGTTTAAAAGAAAACGGAATATCATTACGAACGCAATTTACAAGTGGAAAGCAAGGCTTAACTTACATGGTGGCCAGCAAGAATACGCTGTTAACTTCTATGAGACCTTCTCTCCAGTGGTTAGCTGGTCAGCGGCTAGACTCCTTCTCATCCACTCCATTATCTACAAATGGCATACACGGCAGGTTGACTTTACACTAGCCTTCCCTCAAGCAGATATTGAGTTTCCTATGTATATGAAACTACCTGTAGGGATAAAGATCAAAGAAGGCAACAACAAAACGCACGTGTTAAAACTAAAGAAAAACTTGTACGGACAGAAACAAGGCAGTCGCGTCTGGTTCTTGCATCTCTGCGACAAACTACTGGCCTTAGGGTACACACAATCAAAAATAGACGAGTGTATCTTCTACAAAGGCGACCTCATCTTCTTCTTCTATGTAGATGACGGCATCTTCTTGTGTCCTGATAAAAGCAAAGTAGACGATGCAATCAAAGAATTAAATCAGGCTAACATGGATCTAGAGGATCAAGGGGATCTTGCCGATTATCTCGGCATCAATTTTGCTTACCAAATTGATGGATCAATTATTATGTCCCAACCACAACTCATTGCTCAGATCATCCGTGATGTCAACCTCAAACCGAATTCTCATCTTCCGCCGACACCAACATCAACAACTAGCATACTTCAACGAGAACTCCATGCGGAACCGTTTAGTACCAAGCACGCGTGGCACTATAGGTCAATTATCGGTAAACTCAATTATTTAGAAAAAGGTACTCGGGCGGATATTACATACGCAACACATCAATGCGCTCGATTTTGCGAAGACCCTAGGAATTCTCACGGACGAGCTGTCGAACATCTGGTTAAATACCTGATGAAAACTAAAAATAAGGGAATAATCCTCAAACCTGATAGGACTAAATCCTTGGAAGTTTTTGCAGATGCAGATTTTTCGGGCAACTGGAATATTACCACAGCAGCCGATGACGCCAGTACTGCCAAATCACGTACAGGTTACATAATTTTATATGCTGGTTGCCCCATAGTGTGGCAATCTAAATTACAAACGCAGTGCGCTCTTAGTACTACGGAGGCAGAATACATTAGTTTATCGCAATCTCTTAGAACCGTTATTCCAATTATTAATCTCATAGAAGAGATGAAATCTCAAAATATTAGTACTATCAGTACAGCACCTACTGTATTTTGTAAAGCATTCGAGGATAACTCAGGAGCCCTCGAACTCGCCAAATCTCCAAAACTTACTCCTCGTACAAAACACATCAATATTACCTATCATCATTTTCGTGAAGCCGTACGTCTACGTATCATACAATTATTTCCAATTTCTACTGTAAATCAATTGGCGGATATTTATACGAAACCCCTACCAAGAGACCTCTTCGTTAAATTTCGCAAAATAATCATGGGCTGGTAACCCAACATACCAGCTTCCTACGTAGCATTTATTGACACCATATCATGCGTAGAAAAGAGGGAGTGTTCGAATACAAAACATATTCGAATATGCAATATACACCTTTTTAGAACTTACCACTTTATATACATTCTTATGAGCTACCTCTCGGTAGTCATTTACTCAACTTACATTTTATGAGCTACCGCTCATCGGTAGACATTTGCTCAACTTACATATTATGACCTACCAATAGGTAGACATTTTTAACGATCATCACGATCAAATATATTGTTAGATATAACGATCATCACGATCAAACATTGTAAAAACGTTAAAAATGCAATCATGCATAACTTACATTTTATTCGCTCAAATCAAGAGACAAAATTATCGTCATGTTTTGAGAATTCTCAAGAGAATTCTCAAACAACTTCAAGCTTCAGAACAAGAATTCTCAAGACAATTCTCATTCAACTTCAGAACTGTTCTCGATTGTCCGCTTCATTATCAGAACTACGCTGACACCTTGTAGACGCTACATAACATCACCGTCTATTACATACATTATATATTAATGTGCATTCTTAATTCTTCACTTTTTAATTATATAAAGCACACAATTAAACAAACTAATGACTTTTTAGCATATAGTTATTCAGCCATTTTTAACTCAATTTTACATATAATTAAGTTATTGCCTCACGCTTCCTCTGCGCAAAGACGCTAAAGGCCATCATCAACTTGATCGCCCAAAAGTGCTTATAATCTTAAGTACTCCTATCATTACAAGGCAATCATCAACTTGAGAGCCAAGAAGGTACTTATCTAATTAAGTACACCAATCAAGACAAGATTGCAAACCAAGCCAGATCTCCACTGCATCTAAGAAACAGAGCTATTGCAAGAATAAATATAACAAGCAACGCAACGATGTCAGGAACAACTTCAACTACTACCTCAGGACCGGTCTTTGCACTTACTCCAGGCATGCTCGATGCGGATACACCGCTGGACATGAGCACTAAAGCCGCTAGAGAATTCTACAAGATCGCAATCCAACCTCTAAGGATACCTTTCGACGGAGACTCGAAGAACATCAATATGTTCCAAAGTCAGCTGGAAAGAAGAATTGTAGTTTGCGGATGGCACACAGGGGGGGGGAATATTATCAATATCCCAGACTCCAAGAGAATAAATCAGAACCTGATCAAACAGTATGGATGCCTCTCCACTAATGATCTGGATACCTTTGCAGTCGCCTACGTTAATAATCAAACCAGGGCAGCTCAAAATAACCACATGATGGCAGAATGCCTCATGGCTTCAATCACCGATACTTGTTTTTACAAGATATCAAATGAAGAGGAACAATATACTTCAAGCGGATGCAAAATAGCATCCAAACTCTACAAACTAATCTTATCCAAATCGGTGGTGGATACTACAGCGACCACCTACCAGCTCAGGGAAAGCCTATCTGCCCTCGAAGACTACATGAGTCACGTCAACTCAAATATTGAGCTATTCAACCTGAGAGTAAAGAACGACGTAGAAGGACTCAGAGCCAGAGGGGAGACGGTAGATGACCTAATCATGAAGTTGTTCAAAGGATACAAGGCTGCTGCAGACTCCAAGTTTGTGGCCTACATCGAGACGAAGGAAGAAAGTTACTTGGACGATGGCCTGCTCGACTCTACCAAACTAATGCGCCTAGCATTAAACAAGTATACGATGAGAAAGACTAGTGGAAAGTGGGGAGCACCCACAGAAGAGCAAGAGCAGCTAATTGCACTTACTTCGGAAGTTTCTAAACTTCAAGCTGAAAACAAGGAAATGCTTGCGAAAAGCAAAACTAACCAAGCCAGTGGATCTTCGTCGAGATCAGCAAAAGCCAAGATTAGGGCTAAAGAAGAAAGATGGGCATGGAAAAAGGTACCTCCATCCGAAAACGAAAGTAACACTAAAGTGAAAGACGACAAGACTTACTGGTGGTGTGTTCATCATCAGGCCTGGTGTATGCATACTACCCAAGAATGCAAAAACAAGCCCATCAGGGAAACACCTACGGCTAAGACAGCCACACTAGACGAACTAGTGGAAGCAGCCATCACTACGATCGACTGCCAAGACTCTGATAGTGAGTGATGGCTCACTGCACTCAATATCATTCATTTCTTCGAAATGATGTTGAGTATAATGCCAAAGAGGGCCTTTTTATGCACCCTCTTCTGGATTATGGCCTTTACTCTTTTACTGGCCCTGACGAAGAAAATGAACAACACAAGAGGATCGAGAATGAAGGTTAAATATACAAAATTTATACCTGATATCGATCCTACACCAAATATAATACACAGCATACTTCCAAACAAACCTTTCCAATTCCAACGACGTAAACGAGCACGAAGGCGGTATATTGCCGCAAAACGGAAAGGCAAGCTGACCAAATTAGGGAACAAGACTGCAATAAAATATATTTTCTTGGAGGCTAAGACTACTTCTGCAACTAGATCTACTGTCAAACTAAAACCTGGCAATCTTTACAAGTTCGACTCAGACTCCAAAGCCTTAGGAGTTGATCAACATGCATCAAAATGCATGAGCAATGATAAAAGTGATTTTATTTCAGAAATTACACCGGTAACCAATATGAGAGTTAAAGGAGCCGGAGGATGTCTAAAAGTGTTAGGAACAGGAACTTTAAAATGGAAGATAGAAGATGATGACGGCAACTATCACGACATAATCATCAAGGAAGCTCTGTACATACCTGGTCTCTCCTCATGTCTACTATGTCCCCAACAATGGTCCAAGCAAGTCAAGGATAATTTTCCAAGAAAACGTGGCACTTGGTGCGCAACTTATGAAGATGTATGCGTTCTCCAATGGGACCAGAGAAAATATACCCGTACGATAAAGTACGACCCTAGCACCAACACACCAAAACTTTATACTATTCCTTCCAACTACTCGGGAATGCAGTGCATGCAAACGATATGCATAAAGGCAAAAACTGACACATTAATGCACACTGAAGCCTTCAGTACATCTTATGTATGCCTACCTTGTGAGAATACTGACTCACCCGCTGACGCTACCGTCGAAAATATAGCGGACTTCTTAGACAAAGAAGCAATTCCAACACCAACTCAGGTGGACATGGACCACGAAACATCGGCTCTAACGCCACGTGGTGAATATTTACGCTGGCACCACCGACTTGGCCATTTATCCTTCAAGAAGATGACATTACTAAGCATCTTGGGTATCTTACCCCGCAAACTCATCAAGGTTCGTCCACCTGTTTGCGCTGCATGCAAATACGGTGCTATGACAAGAAGACCGACTAGAGTGAAGGGAGATAAAAATAAAGGTCAGCTGCACCAGGCTATCACAGCTGGCGAGTGCGTGTCAGTAGACCAAATGGAATCTAGAACCCCAGGTTTCATCGGAATGATGAGGGGCTTTATTACAAAGCAACGATACACTTGCGCGACGATATTCGTCGATCACTACAGTGACCTCAGCTACACTCACTTTCAAAAGTCAACAAATATGGAAGAAACATTAAAGGCTTTAGCTGCCTTTGAAGCATTCGCGCATCATCACGGGGTTACCATAAGGCACTACCACGCTGATAATGGTAGATTTGCAGACAAAGAATTTTTGGATACCATCGCAAACAAACGACAAACAGTATCTTTCTGTGGCGTTAACGCGCACTTTCAGAATGGCAGAGCAGAAAAACGGATACGCGACCTACAGGATCAGGCACGAAAGGTTCTTCTACACTCTGTGGCTCGTTGGCCTAAATCTTCGTCCACTCACCTATGGCCGTATGCAATGCATTACGTCAATGACGTGCGCAATAATATTCCTACTTCCCAAGATGCGAAATCACCCCTTCAAAAGTTTACTGGGACGAATGTACAGGCAAAAGTAAATACTTTTCATACTTTTGGCTGTCCTGTTTACGCGCTCGATTCAGGGTTAGCAAGTGGTAAAAAGATACCAAAATGGAACCCAAGATGCATGTTGGGCCTATATTTAGGCAACTCACCTCGACATGCTCGGTCAGTATCTCAAGTGCTCAACCTCGATACAGGTCGAGTTTCACCCCAATTCCACGTGATTCACGATGAATTTTTTGAAACAATAGCACTTAAGGATAAGACACGCTCCAACTGGAAGCGCTTAGCTGGTTTTACACCAGTCTCATTGACGGTGCCTTCACCACCTAATTTTACCCCACCCTTGGCCTTGATTCCTTCAGACCCACCCCCTGTTATCCCTCAGCAACCAGACGATTTTATGCCGTCCCCGGATACCACTTTTGAACCAAGTGAGGCACAACCACCAGAACCGGTCGATGTGCCTGCAACACAACTCCGTCGTTCTACACGAACCCGCCAACCGACACAGGCCATGCTTGAGAGCGTGGCGCAACAAGATTTGGATTTCCAAGATTTTTCTGGACCCTATACTCCAAGGACGATCGCGTTCAATGCAGACCATCAGACATACTACGAATCCATGCATGAGGATGATTACACGCTTCAAAATGAGCTTGAAGACCCTATCGCCTTCTTAGCATCCACCACTAAGGACAACTTATACTATCACCAGGCCATGAAGGCGCCTGATAGCAAGGACTTTCAACGCGCTATGCACAAGGAGTTCAATGATCATTCCGATCGTAAACACTGGGACCTCTTCCCTATTGATCAAGTTC
>Ga0307996_1000451_pt1 | contig 10787 bp, 11 predicted proteins | sample Davwhametageno35_FD_203143 | JGI IMG/M metagenome (GOLD analysis project Ga0307996, IMG submission 203143) | Marine microbial communities from Davis Island wharf, Antarctic Ocean - #35 | ecosystem: Environmental > Aquatic > Marine > Unclassified | place: Antarctic Ocean: Davis Island wharf...
TGGTGAGATAAAAAATATTATTACTTCCGAACACAAAAAAGGAGTGTCTCACATAAAAATATAGTAGAAAAATTAACAAGAATTTCTTTCAATTAATTGATAGTATCACTATTTTTGTACTAAATAATTATAAAAAAATTAAACAAGAGATGAAAAAGACAAATTTACATATAGTAACTGCTATACTAATTGCATCAATTTTTGCTGCTAGTTGTAGTGTATTGAAAGACTTGGAATACGAGGTAAAAGAAAACCCTATCGAAATGCATGGCGACAAAGTCACTGTAAAAATTGACGGGAAATTCATTGAAAAAGGATTGAATAAAAAAGCTTTTGTTACTCTTACTCCAACACTTATAAATGCTGCTGGTGAAGAATTAGAATTTGAGCCAAAATCATTTAAAGGAGAAAAAGCTGCTGGAAATGGTGAAGTTGTAAAAAAAGATGGGCATAGCTTTTCTTATACAAGTACAAGACCTTACGATTCAAGATTCGAAAACTCTGAATTGGTAGTGAAGTATATTGCTCTAAAAGGAACAAAAGAAAAACTAAACGACAAAACTGCTAAAATTGCAGATGCAACTATTGTAACTCCAGAGTTATTACAAAATGACGATAAGGTTGTAATGGGAAAAGATAACTTAGTAAGAAGTGTGAAAAAATCTACTAAAGCAGTTATCAATTTTGACAAAGCAAAATCTAACTTAAGAAGAGGAGAAACAACAGATGCTGATATCTTAGCTATGGAGAGCTTTATTTTAGCTGGGAATACTAACTCTAAAATTGTTTTCAATAACATTGAAATTGTATCCTATGCATCTCCAGAAGGAGAAATGGAGAAAAACTCAAACTTAGCTCTAGATAGAGGTGAAACTGCTGAAAAGTATTTAATGAAAGCAAACAAGAAGTTAAATTTAAATTTAGATCCAACTTTAATCTCTAAAACGCCTAAAGGTGAAGATTGGGATGGGTTGAAAGAATTGATTTCTAAAAGTAACCACGAAGATAAAAACATAATTGTTGCTGTAGCAGAAATGGAAAGCGATCCTACAAAAAGAGAGCAAGAAATTAAAGCTTTATCTACAACTTATAAATTTTTAGATAAAGATATCTTCCCACAATTAAGAAGATCTCAAATGGTACTTAATTATACTGAGTTTGGATTAACAGACGAAGAATTGAAAGCTACTTCTCAATCTGCTCCTCAAACTTTATCAGTTGAAGAATTATTATTTACTGCAGGATTAGTAAGTGATAAAGAAGAAAAATTGAGACTTTTTAATGAAGTAATTAAAAAAGATGCTTCTGACTACAGAGGTTTTACAAATGCTGGTGTTATTCTTTATAATAAAAAGATGACTACAGAAGCTAACAAAATGTTTACTAAAGCTTATAACGCAGATAAAAATGCAATTACAAGTAACAACATGGGAGTTGTAAAAAGACAAGCTGGTGATATTGCAGGTGCTGCTGAATTATTTGGTGATGCTATTGCGACTGGTGATGCTGCAAAGTACAACATGGGATTAATCAACATAAAAAAAGGAGAATACAGCAATGCAATCTCTAACATGGGAAGTACTAATACTTTTAACAAAGCATTAGCACAAACATTGAACAAAGATTACTCAAATGCTTCTTCTTCATTAGCTAATTCTACTGAAGCTAATACAGCTAAAGGACTTTACTTAAAAGCAGTTATTGCTTCAAGAAATGGAAACGAATCTGAAGTTATTTCAAGTTTAGTGAAAGCTTTTGAAAAAGATAATTCTTTAAGAGCTAAAGCTAAAAAAGACAGAGAATTTATAAAATATTTTGAAAATGCTGCTTTTATAGCTTTGTAAAAATAATTTAAAATCTTAAAAAGCGGCATCATTAATTTTGGTGCCGCTTTTTTTTATAGTGTAAGTATTAATTCTAAACTCGTTAATAAAATATGCAAGTAGATGTAATAATTCCCGCTTTTAATGAACAGAACTCAATAGGATCTGTAATTAATGACATCCCTAAAGACTTGGTTAGGGATATTATTGTGGTAGATAATAACTCGAATGACGAAACTTCTATAAATGCAAAAAACGCAGGAGCAACCGTTCTAAAAGAAAATAGACAAGGTTATGGATTTGCTTGTCTCAAGGGAATTGAACATGCCACAAACAAAGAAATTCCGCCAGATGTAATTGTGTTTTTAGATGCCGATTATTCTGACTTTCCTCAAGAAATGAATTTACTCTTGAATAAAATATGGAAAGGAGCTGACATGGTAATTGGAAATAGGGTGAAATCAAAAAGGGAAATAGGGTCCATGATGCCACAACAAGTTTTTGGAAACTGGCTAGCTTGTAACCTTATGAAAATAATGTACGGTTACAAATATGAAGATTTGGGACCATTTAGAGCAATTAAATTTAATAAACTCCAAGAAATTGGAATGAAGGATACAACTTACGGATGGACAGTGGAGATGCAAGTAAAAGCACTGAAACTAAAAATGGATATAAAACAAGTAGATTTGAGTTACAGGAAAAGAATTGGTCAATCCAAAGTTTCGGGAACTGTAAAAGGAAGTGTTATGGCTGGATACAAAATAATAACAACCATATTTAAATACAGATAACCATGAGTATAGCTATCCTATTAATCTACAGTTTTTTCTCTCTATTTATTATAAGTTATAGTATTGTGCAATTGAGTCTTGTTTTTTCATACCTCAAAAACAGAAAAAAAATAGCTGTGCACATTGAAGAATTTAGTGATAAAGATGAAATCCCTTTCGTTACAGTTCAGTTACCCGTTTACAATGAATTGTATGTAATTGAAAGATTAATTGACTGCATAGCAAAATTTAATTACCCAACAGATAAATTAGAAATTCAAGTATTAGATGATTCTACAGATGAAACAGCAGAAATTATTGCAAATAAAGTTGACTACTGGCAAAAGAAAGGAGTAGACATCCAACACATCCAAAGACCAGAAAGAGTAGGTTTTAAGGCAGGAGCCTTGGATTACGGAATGAAACTGTGCAAAGGTGAATTCATTGCTATTTTTGATGCCGATTTTGTTCCAGAAAAAGATTTTCTACTCAAAACAATACCCTATTTTCAAGATGAAAAAATAGGCGTAGTACAAACGAGGTGGGAACACATAAACAGAGAGTACTCTTTACTAACTAAGCTGCAAGCTTTTGCTCTTGATGCTCATTTTAGTGTAGAACAAGGCGGAAGAAACTCTGCAGGACATTTTATAAATTTTAACGGAACAGCAGGAGTTTGGAGGAAAGTGGCGATAGAAGAAGGAGGAGGATGGAAAGCAGATACATTGACTGAAGATTTGGATTTGAGTTACAGAGCGCAATTGAAAGGATGGAAATTTTTATTCAAAGAAGAAATTGGCAGCCCTGCAGAATTACCTGCTGAGATGAACTCGCTAAAAGCGCAACAATACAGATGGACTAAAGGAGCTGCAGAATGCACAATGAAAAATCTGGGAAAAGTAATTAAACACGATAAATACCATTTTTGGACCAAAATAAATGCTATTTTTCACTTAATGAACAGCTTTTTATTCATTGCAATATTTATCATTGCAATACTTAGTGTTCCCTTATTTATAATAAAACAGAATAATCCCGAATTGGACTCATTCTTTAAATTTGCTACTATCTCCTTATTTAGTTTTGCTGTAATTGGAGTTCTGTATTTTACTTCATTTTCAAAAAGTTATGACAATAAAGCGATTGCATTTATTCATTTTATGTACTACTTTCCTTTGTTTTTGAGTTTCTCAATGGGGCTTTCTTTTCACAATTCTGTAGCTGTAATAGAAGGATATGCAGGAAGAAAAACTCCATTTGTAAGAACACCAAAATTCAGTTTGACTAAGAAAACTGGTAATTGGCAAGGCACGGTCTACAATAAAACCAAAATAAAATGGGTGACAATTGTGGAAGGACTTCTTTCGGGTTATTTTATCTACGGAATTTTCTTGTGTTTTTCTTGGAATGATTTCGGAATGTTGCCGTTTTTTATCCTATTATCCTTAGGTTTTGGAGTCATCTTTTTACTTTCCCTTAAGCATTCTATTCAGAGATGAAAAATCTTTTATCACTTCTATATTGGATTATTTCATTCTTTCGTAACTTTATCCCACAAAGAAAAAGTTAATTGATGTTTGTAAAACAAATTGTACATTTATTAAAACACGAGTTATTGATAGAAATGAAACAAAAACATTTCATTAGTTCTATAGTACTCTATATTGTTTCAACAATTTTTGTTTGTTCCCTTTCGTTCACTACCATTGCCGAAACCTCTATTTGGAATGGATTATTTTGGATTATCATACTTTTTTCATTAACAAATGCGATTTCAAAATCATTTTTAAATGAAAACTCTGACAAACAAATATTCCTCTATACTCTTATCAATCCAAGAGCATTAATTCTAGGAAAAATAATTTATAATCTTTTACTGTCTATAGCTTTGGTGTTAATAAGCTTCTTTGTATTTAATTTCTTTATCCAGACCGAAGGATTAGATAACATGAATTATGGATTGTATTTAATTGCGGTAGTTTTAGGTAGTACGAGTATTTCATCCACACTGACAATGGTGAGTGCCATAGCTTCCAAAACAAATAATAACATTGGAATCCTTTCTATTCTTGCTTTCCCTATTTTAATCCCTTCCCTCCTACTTTCTATACAATTTTCTAATTTGGCAATCTTGGGAGGAACTGTAGAGATGTCAGCTCAATTCATTGTGTTTTTATCGCTAATTAATCTGCTTATTGTCACACTTTCTTTTTTATTATTTCCTTACCTTTGGAGAGAATAAAAGTCTTATTTTATTAAAATGAATTCAATAAAAAAACATTGGTGGAAAGCTTTAGCAGTAGTATTACTGCTCTATACTTTTGCCTTTTCATTTTTGGTTCCACTTTCATCTACAATCAAGTCGGCTAGTCCAAGTTCGTTAGAGGTTGGAAAAAATGCGGTTGTATTAATTGGTTACAATACAGAATTTGAAGCTGACGAAAATATTTCTATCTCCTTAGAGTACGACCATAAAACATTAGTTTGTGGAACAGAGATAAAACAAATAAATGCCAATCAAATTTCAGTGAATTTTAACATTCCTGATAGTTTACCTTCCAAAATATTGCACTTAAGAATGTCGACTAGTAACTTTTCATCTTTCTCACCAGAGTTAATTAAAGCATTTGGAATAACAGAAAATCAAGATACTTCAAATCTTTGTATAGTTAATGCATACAATTCTTCAGCGGATATCTTAGATATCCCAAATCGTCTTCAACTGAACGAAACAATAAGAAACTTAATGTTTCACGTTCCAATGTGGTTTACCATGATGGTAATTCTGTTTATTTCATTTTTCTATTCTATAAAGTACTTAAATACCTTTGACATTAAATACGATATCATTGCTCGTGAAGCAGTAAATATTGGATTACTGTTTGCCGCATTAGGATTGATAACAGGAAGTATTTGGGCAAAATTCACTTGGAGTGAACACACCGATTTATTCACAACAAAAGGTTGGTGGGTAAACGATGTAAAATTAAATGGAGCAGCTATTACAACACTTATTTATGTTGCCTACCGCATTTTAAGAAACTCTTTGCAAGAAGAACATCAGAAGGCAAAAATAAGTGCCGTTTACAACATATTTGCTTTTGTATTGATGATTGTTTTCCTAATGATATTACCAAGGATTACCGATTCACTTCACCCAGGAAATGGAGGAAATCCTGCTTTTGGAAAATACGATTTGGATAGTACTTTGCGTATGGTATTTTACCCTGCCGTAATAGGATGGATACTACTTGGAGTTTGGATGCTTAGCTTAAAGAAAAGATTTTTTAACCTTGAAAATAAATTAGAAAATGATTAAAAAAACAACATTATTACTCCTTAGTTTTATCGCTTTTATTTCTAATGTATCCTTAGCACAAGACAATGCCATAGAACAAACTTTTCATGAATCGGGTAAGATAAATGTGGTGGTAGCCGTGGTTATGGTTATTTTCATTGGGATTATCTTTTACTTAATAAAACTGGAAAAGAAAATATCGAAACTAGAGAAAAATTCTGACAAATAATAGTTGTACCTTTATATTTGAAATACAAACCAGTCATGAGAAAAATTGAAATAGCCTTAATCATAGTAGTAGCAATAACTATTGGTATTATTTTCAGTTATTCTTCGCAGGCAAGTAGGTACGGAAACTTTACCGAAGCTTTTGCTGAAGAAGGCAAAACATACAAGATTATTGGTACGCTAAACAAAGATATTCCTGTGGAAACTCCACAAGCTAATCTTGTTATTTTTAACATGATTGATGAACAAGGAAAAGAAGTAAAAGTATACTTGAACGAAACAGTTCAAGAACATTTTGACAGGTCGGATAAAGTAGTAGTAACAGGAAAAGCAGATTCAGAAAAGAATGCCTTTTTCGCTACCGAACACCAAGCAAAATGCCCTTCAAAATACAATGACGAGAAATAAAAAACTAATTCCTCTTATCCAATCCCCAGTATAATTTATTACGGATAGTTTTGAAGAAATTTTGATTTGGAAACTGAACTAAATTAATTTTCAAATCTGATTTGGAAACAATTAAGGTGTTTTTTGTAGAGATCTCTTCACTTCTAGAATCTAAAGTGGCTAAGAATTTTTCTTCTCTTCCTTCTACTCTAATCTCTATTTCACTGTCATCCGACACAATGATTGGACGAATATTAAGATTGTGTGGAGCAATGGGTGTAATCACAAAATTGTCAGAATTAGGCATTACAATTGGCCCTCCACAACTTAGAGAATAAGCAGTAGAACCAGTTGGTGTAGCTATAATTAATCCATCTGCCCAATAAGAATTTAAGAATAATCCATTTACAAAAACATGAATCGTAATCATAGAGGAAGAATCTTTTTTGTGAACTGTAAACTCATTCAATGCAAAATTATATTTTCCAAACAGTTTTGCTTTTGTATCCAAATTCAGCATTGTTCTTTCCTCAATTCGGTAGTCCCCATCAATCAAGTGACGAATAACTTGTTTTATTTCGGTTTTGGCAGTATTAGATAAAAAACCTAACCTTCCTGAGTTTACTCCAACAACAGGAATTCCTTTTTTAATACTAGTCAAAGTATCCAATATTGTTCCATCTCCTCCAATACTGAATAAGAAGTCTAGCTTTAATTTTGGATAAGTAGCTCGTGTGTATTCTTTTACTTTTTTTCCAAAAGTAATCCCTTTGCCTTTGACGTTTTTATGAAATTTTGAATACACATAATAATCCACTTCCAATCTATCCAATTCATCAATCAATAATTGAAAAAACGGGATGAAATCATCCTTAAACTCTCTACCGTAAATTGCTATTCTCATCAGGATTACTTAATAACCAAACTGTCGCCAGTCATTTCTTTAGGTTGATTAATATTCATTAAATGTAGTAATGTTGGTGCGATATCACCCAACTTTCCTGATTTAATTTGTATTGCGTTTGCATCTATCACAAAACAAGGTACAGGATTTACGGTGTGTGAAGTATTTGGACTTCCGTCTTCATTCGTGTTTTTTTCTGCATTTCCATGGTCTGCAATTATTACAAAACTATAGTTGTTTTCTATTCCTGCTTCCACCACTTGGCGCAAACAATTGTCGGCTGTTTCTACTGCTTTTATTATCGCAGATTGAATCCCTGTATGCCCAACCATATCGGTATTAGCATAATTCAAACAAATAAAATCTGCTGATTTATTATTTATTTCTACCAAAACTTTTACTGTCACTTCAGGTGCATTCATTTCTGGTTGTAAGTCGTAAGTTGCTACTTTGGGTGAGTTTACCACAATTCTTGTCTCTCCTTCAAACGTCTCTTCCCTTCCTCCAGAAAAGAAAAAAGTAACGTGTGGATATTTTTCTGTTTCTGCAATTCTCACTTGCTTTAATCCTGCTTTAGAAACTACTTCTCCCAATGTCATGGATAAATTATCCTTGTTGTAAACTACGTGTACATTCTTGAATTTTACGTCATATTGAGTAAGTGTTACATAATACAAATCCAGTTTATGCATGTTGTATTCATGGTTGTCACTTTGTGTCAATACTTCAGTAATTTGACGACATCTATCCGTTCTAAAATTAAAACAAATGACTACATCTCCTTCTTCAATTTTTGAAATAGAATTCCCGTTTTCATCTACTTTTACTAAAGGTTTCAAAAACTCATCCGTTACATTATTTTTATACGATTCTTCAATTCCTTTTCCTAAGTCCGAATGCTTTTCTCCCATTCCATTTATCATCAAATCATAGGCAAGCTTTATTCTTTCCCATCTTTTGTCTCTATCCATGGCATAATATCTACCAATCACAGAGGCTAACTTCACTGTTCCTCCTTTTATATTTTTTTCTAATTCATCAATTGAATTCAATCCACTTTTAGGGTCACAATCTCTACCGTCTGTAAAAGCATGAACAAAAGCTTTTTCTACTTTATTCTCTGTTGCCATTTGGCACAACTTGTATAAATGTTTTTCGTGAGAATGAATTCCTCCTCCAGAAACTAAGCCAATAAAATGAACCTGTTTGTTGTTCTTTTTTGCATAATCAAAAGCTTTTATTAGTTCCTTTTCTTCAGAAATAGAATCGTCTTTTACTGCTTTGTTTATTCTAGCAAAATCTTGATAGACTACTCTTCCTGCTCCTATATTAAGGTGACCAACTTCTGAGTTTCCCATTTGTCCTTCTGGCAATCCTACTTCTTCTCCATAGGTTACTAATTCTGTGTTTGGATATTTTGTATACAAACTATCTACAAAAGGAGTTTTTGCTAAGTGAATCGCATTGGAATTGTCTTTTCTTCCGTGTCCCCAGCCGTCTAATATTACAAGAATTGCTTTTTTTGTCATAGTGTATTTTTTCTATTACAAATATCGGTCTTTTTAGATTAATTGACAATGGATAATGCATAGTTATTCCAAAACCACAACAAATCAATTATTCAAAATTAGATTCAGAATTTCACAAAGCATACTTTTTATTAAGATTGCATATCATAAGTTGGGCTTCGAGACATTTTGAACAAGTTCAAAATCCTCAGCTCCCAAAATCACTTCCTCAAAACCGAACGCTGAGGTTTTCAGCTTGATGAAAAAAATACTCGAAGGGTGATCTTTGAACTCCCTAGTTTCTTTTTACTCCGTAAAACCCCGCAGCCCGCAAACTCACTTCCACAAAACCGAACCCTGAGGTTTTCAGCTTGCTGAAAAAATACTCGAGGGGTGTCATTAACCCACCAACCTAAAAAATTCTCAGTTATTCATTCTCAATTCTCAATTGATTCCTATCTTTATCCCATGAACATAAAACAACACATCCCTAATTTTATTACCATTCTTAATTTGGTATGTGGTGTATTTGCTATTTTGTTTTTTATTAAAACTATTTTTAGTTCTAACACATATACTCCTGATATTCCAGGAATGTGGTATTGTTTTGGTCCTAACACAGGAAATATTGAAAATGGAATCTGGCTAATTCTTATTGCTACTGTTCTAGATTTTTTAGATGGTTTTGCTGCAAGGTTATTAAAAGTACAATCAGAAATTGGAGCGCAACTTGATTCATTAGCCGACATGGTAACTTTTGGAGTAGCTCCTGGATTTTTATTTTATGCAATGTGTGAAGTTATGTATCCAGAAATGGGAATGTTGAAATATTTATTCCTTTTAATCCCAATTTTTTCTGCGTTACGACTTGCCAAGTTTAACGTAGATATGGAACAAACCATTTATTTTAAAGGATTAGCAACTCCTGCAAATACTATTTTCTGGATTGGAATATATTTCATTATTGAAACTCCTCCTTTTTATTATTTTGCTATTTACATTTTAACTTTCTTTGTCATTACAATGTCCCTACTTATGACTTCAAACCTAAGGATGTTCTCATTGAAATTAAAGAACCTAAAACTAGAAGGCGACAACATATACCGAGTAATTTTAATGTTGGGAGCAATTGTTTTAACAATTATCTTTGGTTTGTTTACAAATATTATGGCAGCCATTCCATTTATTATCATATTGTATATACTTTTGTCAATAGGTTATCATTACAACACAAGAAAAACTAAATAAAACACACATAAACATGATTTTTAAAGCTGAAATAGACATCATGCCGTTAGAGGCAATTTTAGATCCACAAGGAAAAGCAGTAACACAGAGTATGGGAAACCTAGGCTTGAATGAAATTACTAACGTAAGAATAGGAAAGCACATTACACTTAAGGTTGATGCAGCAGACGAAGCTACTGCAAAAAAAAAAGTTGATGAAGCTTGTAAAAACTTACTGTGCAACATGATTATGGAATCTTATACTTTCATCTTAACGAAAGCTTAAAACTAAAATCTTAAGCCTTAAAAAAGGTTTTAACTGATATTAAAAAACATCAAATGAAATTTCATTTGATGTTTTTTTTGTTTAATTATTATAAAATAGCCATAAACATTAATACATACATGTCATTCTCGTTTACAAGGGAAATACATTGCATAAGTAAGATTATGCACAAGAAAGTATAGACCAAAAAAAAGCATTCGACTAGCGAATGCTTTTTGTATAAAATAATTTATTGTTTAGTTTTTAAGCATTGGGCTTGTCGCTTTTTTAATAACTGGAGCTCCATCTTCAGCAACTGGCTTCAATACTTCTCCTTTTATTCTTACAACTTTAGTTGTTCCTGTAGAGGAGTT
>Ga0307996_1000461_pt1 | contig 10649 bp, 12 predicted proteins | sample Davwhametageno35_FD_203143 | JGI IMG/M metagenome (GOLD analysis project Ga0307996, IMG submission 203143) | Marine microbial communities from Davis Island wharf, Antarctic Ocean - #35 | ecosystem: Environmental > Aquatic > Marine > Unclassified | place: Antarctic Ocean: Davis Island wharf...
GGGATGGCCGAATTGGAATTCGCGGCTCGTGAGCAAATGGTCGCTTTTGCGATCAGCCTTTAGCATCAGGTATCTAAACTGGCCAACTATTCTCTCGCAACAGCATCATAAACTTCGCGTGCAGCATCGATTTTGGCAAGGTTGCCCAAGGCCCAGTGTCCCAATGCGTTAACAGGTTCACGGAATGACTGGCCCATTGGTGTCAGGTTGTATTCCACCTTTGGTGGGATTGTAGGATGGTAAGTTCGGTTGATTAAACCGTCTCGCTCAAGCTCTTTCAAAGTCAGGCTAAGCATGCGTTGCGAAATGCCTAAATTCCGCTTCAACTCATTGAAACGAAGCGTTCCATATTGGGCCAAAGAAATGATCACGAGAACGCTCCAACGGTCACCAACGCGCGATAAGACTTCATTGATGCGCTTACAATCGGGGCATTGAGCAGAATCTAGCATGTCGGTTCCCTTTGTGTGACCGAGTGTCGTTAATGTGCCTTCTTGCAGAGCACAATGGTTCTAAATATATCGTCGGTAACAAAAGTATACCGCACTGTAAGAGTGCCTACAATAGGATCAAACATATGACAGACAGTACCCTTCTTGCCCAATTGAACTGGCGCTATGCAACCAAAAAAATGGACGCAACAAAAGCTGTCCCACAAGACAAGCTCGATATCATTATCGAGGCGATCCGTATGGTTCCAACATCAAGCGGCACCCAGCCCTTTGAACTGCTCGTCGTGACGAACCCCGAAAAACTGGCCGCCATTCAAATAGCCGCTGGGGGGCAGGCCCAGATCACGGATGGGTCCCATCTTTTTGTCTTTGCTGCGTGGGACAATTACACAGCTGAGCGCATCGACCAGGTTGTCGACATAAATATTGAAGCACGCGGTGACTTACCGATGTTGCACGCGTATTATGATAACCTGAAAAATAATTATGTGCCGCGTGACGCCGATGTGAACTACGCGCACGCCGCCCGCCAAGCCTATATTGCTCTTGGAATCGCGCTGGTTGCTGCGGCAGAACAAGAAGTCGACAGCACACCGATGGAAGGTTTTGATCCAAGTAAAGTTGACGAAATCTTGGATCTAAAAGCGCGCGGCTTACGATCAGTAGTGCTGCTACCTTTGGGCTACCGTGATCCGACGGGTGATTGGTTGTTACCAATGGGCAAAGTGCGAAAATCGCGCGAAACGATTGTAACGCTCGTCGACTAACAGAGCGCATGGGCGCACAAGAGTTTGCGTGTCACCTTGAACAGAGGATGCAAAGCGGTCATTGGCCGCTTTGCAGAAAACAAGCAGTGTGAGCACACAGCAGGCATCTGAGCAAGACAATCAGATCGGGTTAAACCAGTTTTACATTCCCCGTATGTGCCTTTATTTTTTATTCCCAGTCCTACCTGGCATGTTAGCAAGATGGGCGCGAAATAGAATGGCTTTTGCGCCGTTGTCTCGATCTATGCCCAAATCGCCAAGCGCACACACGCGCGGCGGCGAAATGATGGTGAAATGACGTGACGGTAAACCAAATTAGGGGTGTTGCCGTACATCCGTGAACCTGTTCCTTTTGGCTTAGAATCTATTCAACCAACAAAGGACATTATCATGGCGATCCAAATTGATACCTCGCGTTACACCAACCTTGACCTGCAAGCCCATGATGATGGCGTTTGGGTTGTGACGTTGAACCGTCCTGCCAAGCGTAACGCGTTGGATATTAACACTATTGATGAGCTGGTCGAGTTTTTCTCACTCGCCCCTCGTGCGGGTGTTCGTGCTGTGGTTTTGGCGGGTGCGGGGGACCATTTTTGTGCGGGTCTGGACCTAATCGAACATCACGATGAAGATCGCAGCCCTGCCGATTTCATGCATGTTTGCCTGCGCTGGCACGAGGCGTTCAATAAGATGGAATATGGCGGTGTGCCTGTGATCGCGGCGCTGCAAGGGGCTGTTGTTGGCGGCGGCTTGGAACTGGCCAGCTCTGCCCATATTCGCGTCATGGATCAGACTGCGTATTTTGCATTACCAGAAGGACAGCGTGGGCTGTTTACGGGCGGTGGTGCGACGATCCGTGTGACCGATTTGGTTGGAAAATCCCGCATGATTGACATGATGTTAACGGGTCGTGTGTATCAGGGACAAGAAGCCGTCGATCTGGGGTTGGCGCAGTATATCGTTGAGGGGTCGAGCTTTGATGCGGCGCTGGAATTGGCCCGTAAGACGGCGCAAAATCTGCCTTTGTCCAACTTCGCGATCTGTTCTGCCGTCAGCCATATCCAGAATATGTCGGCCATGGACGGCGCTTATGCAGAGGCTGTTGTCGCTGGTGTGGTAAACACGCAGCCCGATGCGCGGGCTCGGTTGGCTGCTTTTGCAGATAAAAGCGGTGCGCGGGTGCGTCCTAACAGTTGATCTTGGGATTGTCGTTGTTTGTGCGATCTTAACCTTATGCCTTTACGTCCGATCATATGTCACAGGGTTCACAAGGCGCATAAAAGGGAGTAGTAGCCGCGCAACAGAAGACCTCCCTTGTACTGACAGGACATTTCATGCGCGCGACATTGGCTGCATTTACGAAGAATATGGACGTAACCGATTTACGTTGGATGAACGAGAAGTTCACGGTTGGCCGCCTCAGCATCGAATTGCTGTCAGGTTTGACTGTTGCGTTGGCGTTGGTGCCTGAAGCCGTTGCGTTTGCGTTTGTTGCAGGCGTTAATCCTTTGGTTGGTTTGTATGCCGCGTTTATCGTGGGTTTGATTACAGCCTTATTTGGCGGTCGTCCGGGCATGATTTCTGGTGCCACCGGCGCTTTGGCGGTTGTGATGGTGGCCTTGGTCGCGCAGCACGGACTTGAGTATTTGTTGGCCACTGTCGTTTTGATGGGCCTGCTGCAAATATTTGCCGGTGTTATGCAATGGGGCAAGTTCATTCGCCTTGTGCCGCATCCGGTTATGTTGGGCTTTGTGAATGGTCTGGCGATTGTTATTTTCTTGGCCCAAATGACGCAGTTCAAGGTGCCAGGCACGGTTGTAAGCAACGGTCACGGTATGACCGGTGGTGAATGGCTGTCCGGTAGCCCGCTTTATATGATGTTGGCGCTGGTGGTTTGCACGATGGCGATCATCTGGGTGATGCCGCGTATTACCAAATTCATTCCAGCCCCGTTGGCGGGCATTGGGATTGTAGCCGCCGTGGTTATTGGCTTTGGTCTGGACGTACCGCGTGTTGGTGATTTGGCATCAATCAGTGGTGGTTTGCCAACGTGGCACATTCCGATGGTGCCGCTGAACTGGGAAACGTTCGAGATTATCTTGCCATACGCTGTAATTTTGGCGGCGATTGGTTTGATCGAAAGCCTGCTGACCTTGAATTTGGTTGGTGACATGACAGGCAAACGCGGTGGTGCAAGCCAAGAATGTATTGCCCAAGGTGTTGCCAATACGGTTACTGGTTTCTTTGGTGGCATGGGTGGCTGCGCAATGATTGGTCAGTCGATGATCAACGTTAAATCAGGCGGTCGGACACGGGTTGCTGGGATCGCGGCGGCTGTGTTCTTGCTGCTGTTTATTCTGGTTGGCTCAAGCATCATTGAATTGATCCCATTGGCTGCGCTTGTGGGCGTGATGTTCATGGTGGTTATTGGCACGTTTGCGTGGAACTCCCTCACTATTTTGCGCAAAGTTCCGTTGACGGACGCGTTTGTTATTCTGCTGGTAACAGTTGTCACGGTCATGGAAGATTTGGCGGTTGCAGTTGTGGTTGGTGTGATCGTTAGCGCGCTGGCCTATGCGTGGAACAATGCCCGTCGTATTCATGCTAAGACCCACGAGTCATCCTCTGAAAAAGGCGCTAAGGTTTATGAAATTCAGGGGCCTTTGTTCTTTGGATCATCTGATGGGTTCATCGAGTTGTTCGAGATTGCAACTGATCCAGACAACGTGATTGTCGATTTCACTGACAGCCGTGTGGCCGATCAATCTGCTTTGCAGGCGATTGAAGCAGTTGCTGCGAAATACGAGGCTGCAGGCAAACGTATCCAGTTGCGCCATCTTAGCCGTGATTGTCATCAGTTGCTGACCAAAGCGGGTCACCTGATGATCGATAGCGATGATGACCCTGAGTATGAGATTGCGGTGGATTATTCCGTGCGTACAGGAATTTTGGGCGGTCACTAAATCCGCTTAAGATACTGACTAGAATAAAAAAAGCCGCAGAATTTATCTGCGGCTTTTTTGCGTTTTAGAACGACCCTTATCGGATCAATCGTCGGGACGGTTCAGTTCGAACACGTTGTCGACCACTGAATAATCCCGATACCCAAGCCGTGACAATGGCTGGAACGTCGACACATCAAAGCGTCCGTCAACGATTGTGTTGTCGCGCATATGTACACCCGTCACTTCGCCGAAGACGACATAGTTGCTGGCCCCCTCGATCTTGATGATCTGGGTCATTTTGCATTCCAGCGTGGCAGGTACGCCGTCAATCCTTGGGCAATTGATGGTCTCGCATTCAACGGCTGTCAGACCCGCATGTGCGAACTCATCTTCGTCTTTGCCAAGGGTGGCAGACGACATGTTCATCGCATCGCGCATCGCAGATTCGACCACGTTAACGCAAAAGACACCCGTTTCGCGGATATTGGCGAGGCTGTCTTTGGTGTTGTCTTGATCTTCTTTTGTGCCAGTCGACGCAAACATCACTTGTGGCGGGACATAAGCAACACCGTTAAAAAACGAATAGGGGGCCAAGTTGTTGCGTCCAGCACTGTCGCGGGTCGAAATCCAGCCGATCGGACGCGGTGTGACGATAGCATTGAAGGGGTTGTGCGGCAGGGGATGGCCGTCTTGGGGGCGATAAAACATCGGGTGGGCCTTTGTCTGGTGTTATCAGGATTTGGCAAAGACGTAGCGCCATGTTAGGTCGATAACCAGCCCTAGCGATAATTTTAGACTTGCCTGAATATGTACGCCTTAACTCCTGAAATTGATGACGACTGGTGGGAGGTCGAAGCACTGTATGATCTGTGCTTTGCCCCTGGTCGCGAAGCGTTGTCATCTTACCGTTTGCGCGATGATGTGCCGCCGGTCCCTCGTTTAAGTTTGGTCGCTCGCGACCCGGGCGGCGTTCTTGCGGGCGCAATCCGGTTTTGGCCGATCCGCGTCGGTGGAACCCCTGCGTTATTATTGGGACCAGTGGCTGTGCACCCAACCCGTCAAAGTGAAGGACTGGGTGGGCAATTGATGCATGCCAGTTTGGAGATTGCGCAAAGCGATGGGTGGGCGCGCGTTATGCTGGTGGGCGATGCGCCTTACTATAACAAGTTTGGGTTTCAGCAGCTAAATGGCGTTGTAATGCCGCCGCCAACCAATCCAGCCCGTGTGCTAGGGCGTGCTTTGCAGCCGGGTGCATGGGACGATGTTTGCGGTGACGTTCGCCGATATGACCATTGAAATGCACGTTTTCCAACCAATGTTATGACAGAGGGAGACAGCAATGACTGAATTAACTGTGATGCGTGTTGTAGATGTGGAGGCCGAGCTGGATGCTTTGGCCACCCGTTACGCGAAGGCTGGCGGCATCGGAATTGATTTGCTGAACTCATTAGGGGCGCAGGCAGATGGATTGATCCAACGCCTGCCTCAAAAAGCCCAAGAGGGATTGCAGGACGCGACAATCGCTGCATTAAGCCATGCGATGACGGCAGCCCATAAATCGCGCAGTCTTGTTCCTGATCAGGCAGGATGGCTGAATTCAGCGGTCAGTGCGGCGATGGGTGCGGCAGGCGGATTTGGTGGATTGCCGACGGCTTTGGCCGAATTGCCAGTGACAACGACGCTGTTGCTGCGTGTGATCAATGGCGTTGCTGCCGAACACGGGTTTGATCCAGCCGAAGAGAATGTGCGTTTTGATTGTGTACAGGTTTTTGCAGCGGCGGGTCCTTTGGAACATGATGACGGTGCCGATATTGGATTTCTGTCCGCACGGATAACCCTAAGCGGTGCGGCGATGCAGGGCGTCATAGCCCGCGTAGCACCGCGTTTGGCAACGGTTTTGGGTCAAAAACTGGCGGCCCAAGCGGTACCCGTTTTGGGTGCTGTGGCTGGTGCTGCAACGAATTACGCCTACACAAGTTATTATACTGACATGGCACATGTGCATTTCGGTCTGCGCAAACTGGCTATAGACGCCGATCAACCGCGCGAGGTTTTGCTGGTGAAGCTGCGCGAGCGGCTTACGCAAACACCAGTGAAACGCAGTTAACGCCCGATCGATGAAGCAGCGATTGACGTCGCTTTGATAATTGCGAAACAGCTTTGACCTTCGGTTAGGTTTAAGTCTTGGACAGCACGTGCTGTGACGCGGGCCAGCAATTGGTCACCAGCCGCATCTAAGCTGATTGCGGCACCGGGGCCGTCGCCTATGCGGATATTTTTAATGGTGACCCGCAGAATGTTGACCGAGGACAATCCCTCTGGTCGTTCACGTGACAAGATTATGTCTTGGGCCAAAACATGTAGGCGCACGCGGTTGCCAATCGGGGCTGCGACCCCAGGCAATTCGATTGTACCGGCCTTAAGGTGAAGGGTGCTGATTCCGTCTGCGCCGTGTTCGGTTACGGTGGCTTGCAACACAGCGCCTGCTTGGCGCACGCCCACAAGGGGGGCAACCGCAGGATCTGCCAGAACGTCAAAAATGGACCCTGCGGCGGCAACCTTACCCTTTGATAAGATCACCAATTGATCAGCCAGACGCGCAACTTCTTCTAATGCGTGACTGACATAAAGGATCGGTAGGCCTGCCGCACCGGATTTTAGTCGCTCAAGATAGGGGAGAATGCGTTCTTTGCGTTGGCCGTCGAGGGCTGCAAGCGGTTCGTCCATCAACAGCATTTCAGGTCGGCTAAGCAGCGCACGCCCCAAAGCAACCCTTTGTTTTTCGCCCCCAGACAGGTCAGTCGGGCGGCGGTTCAAGAGGGGGGTAAGGCCAAGAAGGTCGGCAACTTCATCAAGGGAAGGACCCGTTGCACCCGCTGGCGCGTGCCGCAAACCGAAGCGGAGGTTTTGCGTAACGTCCATATGGGGAAACAGCCGTGCATCTTGAAAAACGTACCCCATGCGACGTTGATAGGCGGGGGTGTTTATCCGTTTTGTGCTGTCAAACAGTGGGGTCTGGTTCAGTGTTATGTGGCCCGCGTCAGGCTGAATAAGCCCTGCGATTGCATTGATAAGTGTGGTTTTACCTGCGCCGGATCGCCCAAAGACCGCAGTGACACCAATGGGCGCTGTGAACGCCACATCTAGGGTGAAGTTCCCTTGTGTTTTGGTTATTTGCAGATCAAGGCTCATGTGTCATTTTCAATCCCGCGGATATGTTTGGCGACCCTTTGGGCCAACCATTCTGAAAGAGCGACAGCCGTAAGGGCGATGACGCACGCCCATAAGACAAGAGCTATGGCGCGGTCCTCGCCTCCCGGCACCTGAAGGAAGCTATAGATTGCTGAGGGCAAGGTTTGTGTTTGACCGGGGATATTGGCCACGAAGGTGATTGTGGCCCCGAATTCACCGATGGCCTTGGCGAACCCCATGACGGACCCCGCAAGGATACCAGGGATTATCAAGGGTAGCGTGACGGTTGCGAAAACTGAAATGGGACGGGCCCCTAAGGTTGCTGCAGCTTGTTCCAGCTTGGGGTCGACTGCCTCGATTGCGAGGCGCATGGCGCGAACCATCAAGGGGAAGCCCATGATTACAGCGGCCAAAACAGCGCCGGTCCAACGGAAGGCGAGGGTGATGCCGAAGACCTCGTACAGGAATTTTCCGATGGGTCCAGCGCGTCCAAAGCCGATCAGCAATAGGTATCCTGTCACGACGGGCGGGAGAACCAAAGGCAGGTGAACCAAGGCAGACAGCAACGCCTTGCCGCGGAATTGCCCGCGCGCCAGCAGCCATGCCACCCAAAGCGCGATGGGCAGTGCCATGATCGTGGCTGTGCAGGCGACCAATAGGGACAGGCGCAGGGCATCCCAGCTGGCAGGGTCGAGCATCATTGGGTGGCCTTTGGTGCGATAAAGCCGAAAGAGTTAAGGATATCCATTGCCTCAGGACTGCTGATTAAGGCCATGAAGTCATCACCTTTTGGCGTGATCGCGGCGGCAGGGTATGTGATTTTATCATGCATATTTTCGGGCACATTAAAAAGGATGTCGACCCTTGGTTCCGCTTGCGCATCAGAGCGATAGACGACGCCAAGTGGGGTCTCGCCGCGGGCAACAAGGGCAAGAGCAAAGCGGACGTTTTCGACCTCTGCCAGTTGGGGTTTCAGGGTATCCCACGTTCCCGTTTGTTCAAGCCAGTCATGGGTATAGATGCCTGCGGGTACGGCGTCACGTTGACCCATTGCAAGTCGCCCTTGGCCCAAGCGTTTATGGATTTCACTGGGGCCGGCGAGTGGCGCGGCACCTTTTGGGCCGATCAAAACAAGGCTGTTATAGGCAATATCACTGCGACTGTAGGGTAAAATTGCACCGCTGGTGGAAAGCCAATCCATCCAGCGCGGGTGGGCAAGGATGACAACATCAGCAGGCGCACCTTGTGACACCTGACGCGCGATTGTGCCTGAACCTGCGTAAGACAGCGTTACGGTCGTGTCACTGAGTGCCGCAATTTCGTCCAATGCGCCGCGCAAAGAAGCGGCTGCAAAAACAGTAACGTCCGCGCGCGTGATCCCTGTTTGTGCAGCTAACGCGATACAAATCAGGGCTAGGACTTTGAAAGGGGCAACGCATTTCATGGCGGGACTATTGTCCAGCTTGTGACGTCATTCAAGGTTAATAGATGAGTGATAAAGGGGTGATACCATTAAGCGGTCCCCGCTCTGACAGGCCGAATTTTCCGCTGCACTGGAGATTTCTGTCAAATCAGCGTATATTGAGGAAAATAAAAAGAAGAGCAGGTTAGATTTTGTATATGGGCCCCTTGGTGAAGCAGCTTCCGATTTCTGTTGGAGGTGCGAAAAAAAGTGATGTGCGCACGCAGTTTGCAGCACTTTGCTACCGTGTCGTTAAGAAAAAGGTCCAAGTTTTGGTGATCTCGTCACGTGGCACCGGTCGTTGGATCGTGCCCAAAGGCTGGCCAATGGATGGAAAGACTCCTGCAGATGCCGCGCTGCAAGAGGCGTGGGAAGAGGCGGGCGTGATTGGCAAAGTTGTATCAGCGCCGTTAGGATTATACTCCTATCAGAAGGTTCAGGATGATGCGCCTGACTTTCCATGTGTCGCAGTTGTTTACGCGGTAAAGGTCAAGTCGCTATCCAAAGAGTTCCCAGAGGCGGGTGAACGTCGTTTGAAGTGGGTTGGTCGTAAGAAGGCTGCCAAATTAGTGGATGAACCAGAATTGTCTCGCATTCTGCGTGATTTCGATCCGCGTAAGATTGCTTGAAGCACATCTGATTAAGCGGTTTTGCGCTTTAGAAGCCCTATACGATGATTGACCTACGGCTTACGTTGGATTTTGTTTCTTGATGGCATATGTCTGACCTAAAGTGCTTACTAGTTTGTGTGGCGGCTTAAGGAACAACCGGACCAATATGATTAAATTCACGTTGAAATGTGACCAAGACCACAGCTTTGAAAGCTGGTTCCAGTCGGGCGATGCATTTGATGCATTGGCAACGGCAGGTCATGTAACCTGTGTGATGTGTGGCAGCAAAGACGTGAAAAAATCACTGATGGCTCCGCGTGTGCGCCCAGCCCGCAATGCTGTCGCCAGTGTTGGCACCGATGGCGATGCGACATCGATGGCGTTGACTGCACCGCAAAGCCAAGCAGAGATGGCTTTGGCGGAGATGCGTAAAAAGGTCGAAGATAATTCAGATTACGTAGGCAGCAATTTTGCCAAAGAGGCCCGTGATATGCACTTGGGTGATGCGCCCGCGCGTTCGATCTATGGCACGGCTGGTCCTGAAGAGGCCAAGGCCTTGATCGAGGACGGTGTGCCTGTTGTCCCTCTCCCGTTTATCCCTAAAGAAAGTGCGAACTGATTTCATGCATGTTGTAATTACCGGCGCAAGCCGCGGCATTGGCGCAGGCCTTGCCCAGCTATATCGCGACGCAGGCCACCGTGTCACCGGAACGGGGCGTTCTGTTGTGTCTGATGTCCAGTTGGACGTGACCATTCCGAGCGATCACGGGGCGATGGCCGAGGCGTTGGCCGATCAGCCGATTGACCTTTTGGTGTGCAATGCTGGCGTGCTTTTTGATCGTTCAGAAGCCTTGGAAGATGGCTACAATGCCGAAATGTGGGCCGCGACTTTTGCGGCCAATGTGACGGGTGTCTTCCTAAGCGTTCAATCGATGTTGCCGATGTTGCGTTTGGCCAAGAATGCCAAGATTGCGATTATTTCCAGCCAACTGGCGTCCACCACGGATGCGGGTGGCGGCATGTATATCTATCGTGCCTCCAAAGCGGCTGTGTTGAATTTGGGCCGCAATCTAGCGACAGACTTGCGGGACGAGGGGATCGCAGTTGGCATTTATCACCCGGGATGGGTGCAAACTGACATGGGCGGTCAGACTGCTGACATCACTGTTGATGCGTCGGTGCAAGGATTGGCGAAGCGGTTTGATGCGCTGAACCTTAAC
>Ga0307996_1000467_pt1 | contig 10592 bp, 5 predicted proteins | sample Davwhametageno35_FD_203143 | JGI IMG/M metagenome (GOLD analysis project Ga0307996, IMG submission 203143) | Marine microbial communities from Davis Island wharf, Antarctic Ocean - #35 | ecosystem: Environmental > Aquatic > Marine > Unclassified | place: Antarctic Ocean: Davis Island wharf...
AGGGCCAACACGGTCATGCAGCGCTGCAACTGCCCACCTGACACTTGGTGTGGAAAGCGGTCACCGATGGTTTCTGGCTCTGGTAGGTCAAGTTTACGGAACAACTCAATCGCACGGGCCTCGGCGTTAGCTTTCGAGAACTTACCTTGTAAAACGGCTGCCTCGATCACTTGTTCCATGATCTTCTTGGCCGGATTGAACGATGCCGCTGCAGATTGAGACACATAAGTGACTTCAGCGCCACGCAGTTTGCGAATGTCGCCCTTACTGGATTGCAATACATTGCGCCCGTTTACAAAAACCTCACCACCGGTAAGTTGCACGCCACCGCGACCATAGGCCATCGCGGCCAAACCAATGGTGGATTTACCAGCACCGGACTCACCGATTAGGCCCAGAACTTTGCCAGCCTCAACGTCGAAATCAATGCCGTGTACGATTTCGATGTCATGTGGTTTTGCATCTGGTGGATAAATCGTCGCCCCGATTTTCAGGCCACGTACGGATAGAAGTGGAGTGCTCATTATCCGCGTCCCCCTTTAAGTGAGGTTGTCCGGTTCAAGACCCAGTCCGCGACCATGTTGACCGAGATGGCCAAGGTTGCGATTGCAGCAGCAGGATAAAGTGCTGCACCGATGCCAAAGTTAATACCGTCTTTGTTTTCTTTTACGATTCCGCCCCAATCCGCCAGCGGTGGCTGAACGCCAATGCCAAGGAACGACAGTGTTGAGATGAATAGAACCATAAAGATGAACCGCAGACCCATTTCGGCCACAAGTGGGGACAGAGCATTGGGTAGGATTTCACGGAATATGATCCATGCTGTCTTTTCACCGCGTAAACGTGCGGCTTCAACATATTCCATGACGGAAATATCGGCAGCGACGGCGCGCGACAGTCTGAACACTCGTGTTGAATCCAACAGCCCCATAAGGACGATCAGCGTCAGGACAGTCACATCAATCGCTGACAGAATGACTAACGCAAGGATCAAGGAAGGGATCGACATCACCAAATCCACGAAGCGCGATAGGGCTTGATCGATCCAACCGCCAGAGACGGCAGCCAGAAAGCCAAGCGTTGATCCTGTTGTAAAGCTAAGGATGGTTCCAGCGGTCGCGATAAAGATGGTTGTTTGTCCACCGTAGATTAAGCGTGTTAGCAGATCACGTCCGATTTGGTCTGTGCCAAGCCAATACTTGGCCTCCACGGTGCCTTCGGGTGCGGTGCCAAGCAAGAAGCCAATGCGCGATGGTTCCCAAACTTCACCAACAGCTTCGGCCATGCCATATGGGGCGACCCACGATGCGAATATTGCGCAGAAAAAGTAGAGACCAGTCAGGGACAGGCCGATTAGGGCAGAAAGCGGTATACGCATTAGAAAGTCCCCGCATAGTTATTTTGGGGCGCAAACAAAGATGCGCATAGGGATGAAGGGGCGGCAGGAAATGACATTGCAATGCAAAGACATTGGCCTGAATCGGTAGCGTGGACCCCACTCATTTTGGATGCCTTAGGCGCGGATTTGACAGGATCGAAACGATGTCTGCGACCATATTCAAAATGATGTAGATAGCTGAGAAAATGACACCAGATGTCAGAACAACCGGCACGTCGCGCTTAACCACGGCATCAACCAAATACTGGCCCATACCAGGGTAGGCAAACACAGCCTCGACTACAACAACACCCACAACAAGGTAGGCAAGGTTAAGCATCACAACGTTCACAATTGGTGCGACCGCATTTGGGAAGGCATGTTTGCGGATGACTTCAAAAGTAGACAATCCCTTAAGCTCAGCCGTTTCGATGTAGGCTGATTGCATCACGTTCAGGATCGCGGCACGGGTCATGCGCATCATATGGGCCAAAACAACCATCGTCAGCACGGCAATAGGCAGCGAAATGGAATGTAGTTTTTCCAAAAGTGGCATGCCGGGGGAGATATTGGCGAATGAAGGTGCCCAGCCAAGTGTCACTGAGAAGATGAAAATAAGGATATAAGCCAGCATGAACTCCGGTAAGGAGATCGAGGCCAATGTGACCCCTGAAATCAGCTTGTCCGGCCAGCGGTTTAAGTAACGTACCGCGATCAACCCAAGCAGGATTGCGAAGGGTACGGAAATAAGTGCAGCCCAAAAGGCAAGAAACAGCGTGGCAGACATTCGTTTGCCGATTTGTTCACCAATTGGCAGTCTGTTGGATAAAGCGTTGCCCATATCGCCGGTCAGCATACCGCCAACCCATTCAGAATAGCGCGTTAGGGCAGGGCGGTTCAGACCCATCTCTTCGCGCAAATTTTGTAGGTTCTCAGGTGTTGCGGTCTGGCCCAGCTGGGCTTGTGCTGCATCACCTGGCAAAACTTCAGTTAAGCCAAAGATTAGGGCAGAGGCGGCGAAGAGCAAAAGTATGCCCAGCGCTAAGCGCTGGGCAACCAATTTAAGGATGGGGTGCATAATTTACCTTATGCTTTCCACGTTTTCGCAAAGGAATGCCAATACATTTGTGGACCCGATGGGTTGGTTTCCCAGCCCTGAACTGTGGACGAAACCCCATCAACAAAGTCGTTGAACATTGGCACCATGACGCCGCCTTCTTCGTTCAATAAACGACCCATTTTGGAATAGATCTCTTTGCGTTGGCCTTCATCCAATTCAGCACGTGCTTCAAGAAGCATTGCGTCAAATTCTGGACGTTTCCAGCGAGTGTCGTTCCAATCGGCTGTGGACAGATACGCTGTGGAATACATCTGGTCCTGGACCGGACGACCACCCCAATAAGATGCGCAATATGGCTGTACGTTCCATACTTCTGACCAATAACCATCGTTTGGCTCACGTTTGATTTCCAAAGGAATACCTGCCGCTTGGCAAGACTGCTGGAACAACGCTGCTGCATCAACTGCACCCGGGAATGCACCATCAGCGGTACGCAAGATGATTGGTGATCCGTCATGGCCAGACGCTTTGTAGTGTGTCGCAGCTTTTTCCAGATCGAACGTGCGCTGTGGGATCGTTTCGTCAAACAACGGATAGGATTCGTTGATTGGCATGTCGTTCCCAACAGAGCCAAAGCCTTGTAGAATTTTGTCGACCATTTCCTGACGGTTCATTGCGTGCTTCAGAGCAAGGCGCAGTTCGTTGTTGTCAAACGGTGCAGTGTCGACATGTGCGATGAAGACGTAGTGACCGCGACCAGAGGTAGTTTTGATTTCGATGTTTGGCGCACGACCCAACAGTTTGGCAATCTTAGGTTCAACACGGTTGATCGAGTCAACCTGACCAGATTGCAAAGCAGCAGTACGGGCAGTTGCATCGTTCAAGATGATCAACTCAATATCATCGTAGTGGCCCATTTCGTCAGCGGCCCAGTGGTTCGGGTTCTTTGTGAACGTCATGCGCACACCAGGTTCATCAGTCTCAAGCGTGTAAAGGCCTGTGCCGATTGCTGCTGTTGGATCGTCAAATCCGCCATTTGGCTGAATGATCAAGTGGTAGTCCGCCATCAAGTATGGAAGGTCAGCGTTACCAATCGCGAGGGTCAATTCAAACACATCGCCATCTGTGCGCATCGATTCGATGCTTTTCATGATACCAAGTGCACCTGATTTGGAATCTTCATTCGAGTGACGCTGCATCGTTGCAAGAACGTCCTCGGCGGTTACGGCTGCACCGTTTGAGAAGGTGATGCCTTGACGGATTTTAAAGCGCCAAGTTATCGCATCAGCAGAGCCTTCCCAGCTTTCTGCAACTTTGGCGTCTAGGCCGGCTGCAGTCGGATATACAAGCGTCTCACCCCAGATGTAACCACCGGCAAGTGGCGCGTCAGAAGCCCACGTAGCAGGGTCTTGGGAGTTTGTGGACTCGCCACCACCGACACCCAATTTAAACGTGCCGCCTTTTACAGCACCCGCTGCATAGGCCGCGTCTGCCAGCATGGTTGATGCGAAAGCAGCTGTCACACCCAATGCGGCGGCTTTGCCCATAAATTCGCGGCGCGTCATGATGCCAGCGGTTACTTTTGTAGACAGAAGTTTGAGTTCATTACTCATGTAGTGGTCTCCCAGTTTGGTTAACTTTTCGCATCTATTGCGCGGTTTTCTAGATTGGTGTGCCAAAGTTTTGCGCATTATCCCCGCACTCGCAAGGGTTAATCCCCTTTTAATGACAGGCTTGTGTCAGATGCCATCGCGTGGAACTTTATCTGAGACGTTGCGTTCAAACACGAGTTGCCCATTCTCAAACGCTTCAATCTTCGCGGTCAGGTAGAAGTGATCGTGATCTGACCACATCTCGCACCGCGCTTCGGTGCGCAATTTGATGTCATCGCGCTCAACCTCGTCACTCCAATGACAAGTTCCGCGCGCCGATAGTGGGTCGTCGGGATGGATTTGCCAGTGCTCGCGTGCAACCGACCCATTGATCAGGCCGTGATCCGCGTCGCGCACCTTGCCGAAATCATCTTCGATACGCAGATGAACGATACCAGTGTTTAGATCCGTTTCTTGCTTGCGACTGTTGGCACCTTCGCGGATCGTTTCGGTTTGCCATGGGTCCGCAGCCTCGGGTGGGGCGAAGGCGAAGGGCTGTCTCAAAGCTTCATTTAGAAGAGGGAGCTGCACCGTTCCCCCGGATATTGTCAAAGTCGTTGCATTGGGGGAGGGCCAAAGCAGCGGCCAGTAGCTATTAGAAATGGAGATTCGTAGTCGGTGCCCCGCTGGAACGGTATAGGCGCACTGATCTAATTTAAGGGTTGCCATGACGGTTTCATTTGGTGGGATCGGTGTACTTACTTCATGCCCATCTAAATGACACAGGTTCAACACGCCGTACGTAATCCGCGTGCTTGCCCCATCTGGATGGATATGGTTCAGCCGCACGGCAATCTGTGCCGTCGGTTGATCGCTGCTAAGTTTTAATGTGATCTTTGGTAGGCCTGTAATCTGAATGTCGTTGGACAAGATTTCAGTGTCCCAAGTTGCTGACAAAGCATCATCACGCCGCTGATCCCCGGGCATTTCAGGACCAAGCCAAATGGCACAGTATTCGCCTGCGTCAGCGCCGCAATCTTGTGGAGATGATATGGTCATATCAACAGACCCGTGATGGTCCCGTAGCCCCTCTTTGTTTAGAAAATATTGCAGCATGGGGCTGTCGGGCTGGGCATCGCGTTCTGGTACCTGCGCCACCCATCGTCCCCCGCGCTCTGTGTACCATGTTTGTGGCCGTACCCCATCCATCTGATACAGGCGCAAATCGGGATCGTCCTCGACACCCGTCTCAATCCCTTTAAGCCACTTGTCCCACCAACGTAGCGCTTCTTGCAAAAATCCAATGCGTGGCTCTGGTACTGCGAAATGCGGATACTTGTGGACCCACGGACCCATGATCCCTTTAGACCCTTCAATGTTCTCAACTATATTTGATACTGTGTTCTTGTAGGCATCACCCCAACCACCCACAGCCAACACCTTGGCTTTTATGGCGCTGAAGTCTTCGCAAACTGAGCCGTGCTTCCAGTACTCATCTCGGGTTTGATGCCTTAACCATCTGGTCGGCAAAAACGGTTCGTTCTCAAGCCGGTCCAACCACATCGCGCGCCAGTCATCGCGCAGGGCGGGATCAGGTGCGCGACTGGAATAGGACCACATCGTTGCGCCCCAACCGAGGTTTTCGTTCAGCAGACATCCACCTTTATAGTGGATGTCGTCTGCGTAGCGATCAACGGTCGAACACAATGTGATGATCGCCTTTAACTCAGGCGGCGTCATTGCGGCGACTTGGAGTGAATTAAACCCACCCCAGCTGATCCCCATCATGCCCACGCTGCCATTGCACCAATCTTGGGTGGCAAGGTGCTGGATGACCTCGACGGCGTCTTCCAGCTCTTGTTGGGAGTACTCGTCTTCCATCAACCCGTAGCTGTCACCATTGCCGCGCATATCGACCCGTGCACAGGCATACCCGCGCTGTGCAAAATACGGATGGGTCAAAGCATCACGGGCGGTGGTCCCGTCGCGTTTGCGGTAAGGCAAGAATTCCAGAATGGCAGGGACTGGGTCAGTCGCTGCATCGGTAGGTTTCCACAGGCGGGTTGAAAGGCGGGTGCTGTCTGAAAGTGTAATGCCGTAATCGGCGTCCTCAGATATATCGCGCAGGCTGTTTTGTGTCATAAGTTAACGGTGGTTTGAGACCCCGATTTTGTCAAGCTGAACTAGGATACCCGACACTCTGCGATCAGCAAATCCATCACATTTGTGCCTGTTGGGCCTGACCGAAAAAGTGCGCCCTTTGCATCAAGCCATGGGGCGGAATTTGCTTGGGCTAACGCGATGGCCCCGCTGTTATTCCATGTCTCACCGTCTATAATGGCGCCAGCCGCGTCTGTCGGGCCATCTGTACCGTCAGTGCCAGCCACTAGGACGCGGATACCCTTTGTGCCTGCGATTTCGCGGGCAATCATAAGGGCCAGCGCCATATTCCTGCCACCCATTCCGGGGTTGAGTGGCAGGACGACAGTGGGTTCGCCACCAGAGATGTGAATGCCGTTTTGGGAGGCCAGCAAGCTCGCTGCGATCTTAGGGGCAAGCGTCTCTACATTTTCATATAGATTTTCGTTATTCGTGAGGGGTGGCTGATCTAGCGAAGCCACAACAGCTCTTCGCGCGATATGATTGTTCGCAACAATATGAGAGGTGAATTCAAACGAATGCGTATCGGGTGCTGCGCCAATTCCAGACCCGATTACATTCAAGTCATCACCCTCCACATCCGAAATTGCCAATGTGGTGACCTTTGCGCCTTTGAAGCCGGCCAAGAGCTTACCGCCCTTTATGAGCGACACCTCTTTACGCAGTGCATTCATCGCGTGAATGTCTTGCCCTGATGTCAACAGTTTTTGGGTTTTTGCAGTGAGGTTTTGAAGCGTCATGTTGTTGAGCAAGACTTCGACCAGTGAAGATGCACCACCTGAAACAAGAAAAAGCAGATGTGATCCTTTCGGGCAGTTGGCAACGGCCTGTGTTACTGTTTGGCCCGCTGTAAGGCTGGCCTGATCTGGAACTGGATGCGCGGCTTCAATGATTTCAGCATGGGCTGGGGCGTCCAAGCTATGACCATATTTTGTAACGATTAATGTCGGAACTTCCCCATAACACGCATGGGTTGCGGCGGCCATCGAGGCAGCAGCTTTGCCGACCGAAATCACATAATCTGGACGTACGATTTTTTGGTTCGAAATTACATTTGATACACTGGTTTTTCCTTGAGCTGCGCCCACTCCAGCCCACCAAATTGCCTTTAGGTCAGTAGAGTGTGTCATTTTGTGAACACTTTCTTAGATGGGTTGGGCCAACAAAATAACCTGAACCGTCAAAAATACACCGCTTCATGTGCCTGAACCGTGTCTAAATATTGGCTCGTGAGGAAAAATAGACTAGCCCTTGATTCGGTCTTGAGATATATTGTTGTCACAAAGAGTAAGCAGAGCGACATAAAAATCAACGCCTGCTGGTTAAAAATCAAAAGAGACCCCGCGTAGACTGGGGCTCGAGGTGGAGTGGTAGTGTTATGAAGGCGATAGATTTCGTCGTCCGCGATGATGCGGGCGCATTGCAACGTGGTGTCGTTCAGGTAAATGAACAGACGACCACGATTAATGCAGAAAGTGGTCAAGAAATTTCTCTGAATTTGCGTCAAGTGGACATGCAGGGGCATGCACGTGATGGCGACGCGTTGAATATCGTGCTGGCAGATGGCAGCGTGATAATCATCAAAAATTATTTTAATGACGGCGGCGACGCCAATCGTTTGTTCATCTCGGCAGATGGCTACCTAAATGAGGTTGCGTTTGTAGAGACAACTGACGGTGGCTTGTACGCCCAGTTTGGTCCCACTGAACAGTGGGGTAAGTGGAGTCCTTCAGACGATTTGATTTACCTCGGACGCACTGATGTGGCGGATGTTGCAATCTCAGCGCCCGCCGACAGCGAAGTTTCCATGCTTGCGCCGCTCGCCCTTTTGGGTGGTGGCGGTCTTGGTGCTGGTGCTGCAGTGGCTGCAGGTGTTGCAACAGTCGGTGTTATTGGCGGCGGTCTTGGTGGTGGAGGCGGCGACACAGCAGTTATTCCAGTTGTGCCAACGGTTAATGATCCTACGGCAACAACCGACATTAGCGGACCCGGCGATGACCTTGAAGTGGTTGTAACTGGTACTGGTCAACCGGGTGATGAAGTCGAAGTAACCGTTGGTGACGAAACCGGAACGACAACAATCGATGAAGATGGTACGTGGGTCGTGGTTCTGACCGATGACACCCTTCCCGAGGATGGCGTTCACCCAACCGTTGTAGTTGTGACACACGAAGATGGCACGACAGCTGATCTAGTAGGTCCAACTTTCACAATTGATACAACGCCACCGGAAATCGCAATCACAAGCGGGAACGGGTCAACAGGCGAAACATTCAATGGCGAAGAACTAGAAAGTGGTGCAACCATTTCCGGTACGGGCGAGGCGGGTGCAAGTCTGGTCGTCACAGTCGGGACGCACAGCCAAACCACAACAGTTGATGTCGATGGAAGTTGGACTGTAACTTGGCCTGATGGCACGTTTGGTCCAGGTGAATACACATCTGACCTAACAATCGTTGCGACTGACAGTTTTGGCAACGCAAGTACAATAACTGATACGGTTGTTATCGATACGGTTAGTGAAGTTAGCATTGCAACAGAAACGGCTGGTGGCGACGGCGCGATCAACGGCGCAGAGCAAGCCGCCGGTGTAACGTTGACAGGATCTGCGCAAGCAGGTTCGTCAGTGTCAGTGACCTTTGGCACCACAACTCTGGCTGCGACTGTAGATGCAAACGGTGGTTGGAGCGTTGATTTCCCAGCTTCGGCAATCGCAACTGGCGAATATGATGCGACAGTGACTGCTGTAGCGACTGATGCAAATGGCAACAGCTCTACAACAACAGGTACAGTTCAAGTTGACACATTGGTCAACACATTCGGGTATACCTCGACAACCGGTGGAGCAGACGGTGTTATCAACGCGTCTGAAGCTCAAGCAGAGTTGGTCGTAACAGGCAATGCCGAACCAGGTTCGACTGTTCAAGTTGTTCTGGGCGGAGTGAGCCAAACAGCAACTGTTGCCGCAAATGGTAGCTGGACTGCAACCTACAGCTCAGACCAATTGGCACCGGGCACGTATTATACAACAATGACTGCAACTGCGACCGATGCCGCGGGTAACACCTCAAGCATCAACCAAACCGTGAATGTTGATACCGAGGCCGGTGTTCTGACAATCAGCGCGGTTCCTGTTGAAGGTGATGACGTCATCAACGCAGCCGAAGCATCAGGCGGTGTGGTTCTTTCGGGAACTGCGGATGCGGGCGCAATTGTCCAAGTGACATTGGGTGGTGTAACCCATTCGGTCGTCGCAAATGGCAACGGTGTTTGGCAAGCTGCGTACTCAGCGGGTGAAATCCCTGCAGGTACTTATCTGGCTGATATCACTGCAACAACAACGGACGCGGCAGGCAACTCTCGCACTGTAACGGACAGCGTGAATGTCGACACACGGGTCGATAATTTGTCGGTCAGTGCTGATATTATCGAGGGTGACAATGTCATTAACGCAGCAGAACTGACCGACGGTGTCGTGCTGACAGGAACAACCGAAGCCGGTTCAAGCGTCAATGTCACAGTTGGAAATGTGACGGTTCAGGCGGTTGTAGATGCCAATGGTAATTGGACTGCAAACTTTGCCGCAAGCCAAATCCCAACGGGTGAATACACAACCGACGTTACTGTGGATGCGACTGACGCTGCCGGTAACACCGCCAGCGTTACGGATACGGTGCGTGTCGATACTTTGGTGAACACACTGACACAATCCGCAGGCCCTGTTGCCACTGATGATACCGTGAACGCAGCCGAAGCACGTGAAGGTATCAGCCTGTCAGGTGAGGTCGAACCCGGTTCGACTGTCGCTGTTGATTTCAACGGTACAACGCTAATGGCAACTGTGGATGCGGCAGGCAACTGGAGCATCGAAATCCCACCATCTGCAATCGCCGCGGGCTCTTACGATGCCGCGATTACAGTGATGGCGACGGATTCAGTCGGCAACACGGATACAATCACTGACACGTTGCGGATCGATACCGAAGCACCAGACGGCCCTGTTATCGCGTCTTACACGCGTGACGGAGACGGCATTCGTGGTATCTCGACAGAGATCAGCAGCGATGATCTGGCAGTGGCACAAGTGAATGCAGACGGGTCCATAACGGATGTTGCGGCAATCCAAGTCGATATCCCTGTGCTTGGTGAAACGAACTTCCAGTTCAATTCCGAAGTGCCAGATGGATCACATTTGATTGTGACATCAACCGATACGGCAGGAAACACATCTGGCACCTACGTGGTTCTAGATGACGAAAGTGCCACCTCTACTGTTGATTTCGGCAATTCCAATCTTGGCAACTACCAGATCGAAGCGGTAGAACTGCAATTCGCAGAAGAGGCCCAAGTTTCGATCACCGAAGCGCAGCTTGTTGGACTGTCTGATGATACCAATACGCTT
>Ga0307996_1000468_pt1 | contig 10583 bp, 7 predicted proteins | sample Davwhametageno35_FD_203143 | JGI IMG/M metagenome (GOLD analysis project Ga0307996, IMG submission 203143) | Marine microbial communities from Davis Island wharf, Antarctic Ocean - #35 | ecosystem: Environmental > Aquatic > Marine > Unclassified | place: Antarctic Ocean: Davis Island wharf...
CCGCGCCGACGTTATGTTTGTGATCCAACGTGTTCTGGAAAAAGACGGTAAGCTAACGCTGCTTGACCAAAACAAAGTGATCACGCCGCACCCGTATTTCCGTATCTTCGCCACGGCAAACACTGTCGGATTGGGTGATACAACTGGTCTCTATCACGGTACCCAACAGATCAACCAAGGTCAGATGGACCGTTGGTCATTGGTCTCCACGTTGAACTACCTCTCGATTGACGCTGAAACCGCCATCGTTTTGGGCAAAGCGCCACATTACAACACCGAGACAGGTCGCAAGATCGTGCGTCAGATGGTTGTTGTGGCTGACCTGACACGGACCGCGTTTATGAACGGTGATCTCTCCACGGTTATGTCGCCACGGACTGTCATAGCATGGGCTGAAAACGCGCAAATCTTCAACGATGTTGGCTATGCATTCCGCCTGTCTTTCCTCAACAAATGTGATGAACTTGAGCGCCAAACGGTTGCTGAATTCTACCAGCGTTTGTTCGATGAAGAATTGCCAGAAAGCGCTGCAAGCGTCAGCTTGGGATGATTGGCAAAATTCGAAATTCGCTTGTCGTATTCTTTGCAACGTCCGCATTCGCAACTACCGGCTTCTCCACAAACAAAGATCTAGTAAACTCGGTATTTCCCGAAGAGGGTACTATAAAAGAACAAGCGATCTTTTGTGTAACGATAAAGCATGCAAATGCTCTCGCTATGGATAAGGCTGCAAAGCTCTGCAATAAAAGTAGCGTCGCAAAAGAAACGGGACTGTATTACGGTGAAGGCAGATTAGAGGTTAACTCGGATGTGGAAGCTGTTGCGCGAACCTTACAACGGATCGGTGGCCAAATGGCCTACGACAAAGCCGTTTTACAGGCAAGCGATTGGGAAATTAACGCCAAAGTCCTTTCAGAGACATACTATTTACCTTTTATGAGTAACCAAGGTTCATCTTACACTACACACGACGGGCAAGTTTTACTTTCGGCGTTCAATCGTTGTGTTAGCTTCTTTCGCATAGGTTAAAAATAAAATGACCCAATCCGACAACCCAGCAGACGCCTTCAAAAAAGCGCTTTCCGAAGCCACCAAAGTCTTGGCCAACGATCCTGATTTGAACGTCAGCTATACCGTTGATCCTGCGGGCATGTCTGGCGACGCGATGCGCCTGCCCCAAGTGTCCCGCCGTATGACCCGTGACGAAGTGATGCTGGCCCGTGGTACGGCTGATGCGCTGGCCTTGAACCGCCGCTATCACAATGGTCAGACCCATGCGCGATATACCCCACAGGGTGAAATGGCGCGTGAATTGTATGAAGCGATGGAAACCGCCCGCTGCGAAGCGATGGGGGCACGTGATATGCCCGGCACCGCTGGTAACATCGATGCCAAGATCGCCCATGACGCAATGCGCAAAGGCTTTGATCAAGTTAAACAAGCCGCTGATGCCCCTTTGGCGACGGCTGCTGGTTACTTGATCCGCCACCTTGCAACAGGTCGTGAACTGCCCTCTGGTGCGCAGAACGTGATGGAGCTTTGGCGTCCGTTTATCGAACAACAAGCTGGCGGTACTTTGGAAGACTTGGATGCGATCCTTGCCAATCAATCCGAATTTGCCAAATTTGCGCGTAGAATGATCAAAGACTTAGGGTACGGCGATCAACTGGGCGATGACCCTGATCAAGTTGACGATGATCAAGAAGATACCGCTGAAGATGGTGGCGAAGAGCAGCAAGATCCCGACAGCTCCGGCGATGACAACCCCGATGATGAAGAGGCCGAAGGTTCTGCAGAGCAGACGCAAGAAGAACAGCAAGATGCGTCTCAGGCTCAGGTTTCTATGGACGAACAATCCGATCAAGAGATGGGTGACGAGGCCGAAATGCCAGAGGGTGAAGCCCCGTTAGAGCCACCTGCCCCACAACCTATTTCCGACGCTGATCCCGATTATCTGGTGTATCAGACCGACCATGACGAAGAAATTCGCGCCGAGGATTTGGCAGAACCAGTCGAGCTGGAACGCCTACGCGCCTATTTGGATCAACAACTTGAGCCACTTAAAGGTGCGGTTTCGCGTCTTGCGAATAAATTGCAGCGCCGCCTTCAAGCGCAGCAAAACCGGTCATGGGAATTTGATTTGGAAGAAGGCACTTTGGATGCTGGTCGTCTGGCCCGTGTCGTTGCCAACCCGACAACACCCCTGTCCTTTAAGGTCGAAAAGGATACCGAGTTCCGCGACACCTGTGTGACCCTTTTGCTTGATAACTCTGGTTCCATGCGTGGTCGCCCAATCTCGATCGCGGCGATCTGTGCAGATGTTCTTGCGCGGACGTTAGAGCGTTGCAACGTGAAGGTTGAAATTCTTGGCTTTACCACCCGTGCGTGGAAAGGCGGCCAAGCCCGTGAAGCATGGTTGAACGACGGCCGCCCCCAACAGCCCGGACGTTTGAACGATCTGCGCCACATCATCTACAAGAGCGCCGACAGCCCGTGGCGTCGGTCACGTCCCAATTTGGGGCTAATGATGAAAGAAGGCTTGCTGAAGGAAAATATTGATGGCGAGGCACTAGAGTGGGCGCACCGTCGCATGACAGCCCGTCCTGAAGCGCGCAAGATTTTAATGGTTATTTCTGATGGTGCGCCAGTCGATGACAGTACATTGTCAGTGAACCCTGCCAATTACCTCGAAAAGCATCTGCGTGATGTCATTGCGATGGTTGAAAAGCGTCGTGCAGTTGAACTGTTGGCGATTGGGATTGGGCATGACGTAACCCGTTATTATGATCGCGCTGTGACCATTACGGATGTGGAACAATTGGCTGGTGCGATGACGGAGCAGTTGGCGGCATTATTTGATTCTGATCCACGTGTACGTGCGCGCGCATTGGGGATGAAGCGGGCCAGCTAACGCTGCCCCGTGCCTTCGGCAAGAGTTTATTTTGCAAAATGAATAAAGGACAGATGTTATGTTTCAATCGTTTGAGGTGACATCGCGTCCTGAGCAAGGGCCACCCCGTTTGGCAGATTTACGTGTCGAATTGGCGCGTGAAGGCCTTGATGGTTTTCTGATCCCACGGGCAGATGCCCATCAGGGTGAGTATGTTTCGGCCCGTGATGAACGACTGTCTTGGCTGACTGGATTTACAGGTTCTGCTGGTTTTTGCGCCGCTTTGATCGATATCGCAGGCGTTTTCATTGATGGGCGCTATCGCACACAAGTGAAGTCACAGGTTGCGTCAGATTTCACCCCAGTTGCGTGGCCAGAAGTGTCGTTAGCCGAGTGGCTGATTGAACACCTGCCGGAAGGTGGGAAAATTGGATTTGATCCGTGGCTTCATACCGTGGCACAGATCGACCGGGCCCGTGATGCCTTGGCTGGATCTGACATTGCGTTGATTGGCTGTGACAACCTGATTGACCGAATTTGGGCCGATCAACCGCAACCAGCCATGTTGCCAGCTTCTGCGCATCCGTTGGAATTTGCAGGAGAAGCCCACACTGACAAATGCAATCGGTTGGCTGCCGCATTGGTAAAAGCCGATCAATCAGCCGCCGTGATCACCTTGCCAGATTCAGTGTGTTGGCTTTTGAATATTCGCGGGGCCGACATTCCACGCAACCCGATTGCACAGGGTTTCGCTGTTTTAAACGCCGATGCATCGGTTGATCTATTCATGCAGTCCGCCAAAACCAAAGGTTTAGAAGGGCATCTGGGCGAACGTGTTCGCGTCCATCAGCTCAGTGAATTTCTGGCCTTTGTATCCAGCCTTACAGGGGCCGTCCGTTTGGACAAAACATCGGCTCCGGTCATCGTTGCAGATGCCTTGGGTGACGTGGCTGTTTGGGCTGATGACCCTTGCGCCCTCCCCAAAGCTTGCAAAAATGCAGCTGAAATTGCAGGCAGCGCCGAAGCCCATTTGCGCGATGGTGCCGCAGTGGTTGAATTGCTGGCTTGGCTTGATGCGCAAGAAGTTGGCAGCCTAAGCGAAACACAAGTCGTGAGTAAACTTGAGAGCTTTCGCCGCCGTGATAACGCACTGAAAGACATCAGCTTTGAGACGATTGCAGGCACAGGTCCGAACGGTGCGATCATGCACTACCGTGTGACGACGGACACGGACAGCACATTGGAAGACGGTCATTTGATCGTTCTGGACAGTGGTGGTCAGTATTTGGACGGCACAACAGATATCACGCGCACCATCGCAATTGGCACCCCACCCGATGAAGCCCGCGCGGCCTTTACCCGCGTTCTTTTGGGTATGATCGCGATGAGTCGCCTGCGCTGGCCGACAGGCCTTGCTGGCCGTGATATCGAGATGATCGGCCGCCTGCCCTTGTGGATGGCCGGACAAGATTTTGATCATGGATTGGGCCACGGTGTTGGGGCCTATTTAAGCGTTCATGAAGGTCCACAACGCTTAAGCCGCGTCAGCACGGTTCCTTTGCAGGCTGGGATGATCCTGTCCAATGAGCCAGGATATTATCGTGAGGGCGCGTTTGGTATCCGGATCGAGAACCTGATTGTGGTAACAGATGCCCCAAGCCTTGAGGGCGGCGATGATCACCGTGCGATGCTGAACTGGCGCACCCTGACTTTTGCCCCAATCGACCGCCACCTGATCGTGGCAGAGATGTTGGACAACGACAGCCGAGCATGGCTGAATGCTTATCACGCGGAAACTTATGAACGACTGGCCCCGCGTGTCTCACCAGAAACAGCTATTTGGCTAAGTGACGCGACGCGTTCTATCTAACCGATGACGCGAAACGGCTGGATGGGGTGTCATCGCTCTGATACATTACGCCGATAAACGAAGGTACCAAGGGGATCAATCATGGCAGAGCATATCAAAATTCGCAAAATATCGGGCACATGGAGTGTCCGTGCGGGTGGTGCTGTTTTGGGTGAAACCAAAAATGCATTGGAAGTGTCTGAGGCTGATAATGCGCCCGTTATTTATTTTCCTCGCTCGGACATCGCAATGGCGTTCCTTGACCAAACAGGGCAAACGACCCAATGCATGCATAAGGGGGTTGCTACATATTTTTCAGTGGTCACAAAATCGACAACCCTTGAAAATGCTGTTTGGAGTTACGAAGCCCCAAAAGCTGGTGTTGAAGCAATCAAAGATCACCTTGCGTTTTTCACCGGTGCCTTGATCACTATTGAAAACACCTGATCACGAATGTTCCTCTGCCGCCGTGGCCGCCAAAGCGCGGTTATAGGCCTTGAGCGCATCAACATGAAACAGCGCGCCCCATAATTCAGGCGGGCTGTCTTCGCCACTTAATGTGACCACAGGAATGAACGGAACGGATGCCCGATCAAAGATCGGCATGGCTGCTTCGAGCGTGGCGTTCCCATCCACATAAATCCCGTCGCCGATCATTTCCCAGCATGCATCCTCGTCTGCTGCGCGCGGGTCATCGGTTTGGCGCATCACACTGGCAACCCGGAACATCGCCAGCAAATACGCCTGTGGACCAGCCGCCAGATGAATGCCCCTTCGTTCAATCTGGGTCAAAAAGAATGACCGATTAACAATACGAGATGCAAGCGCTGTCGAGATCGAAACCGACACCATCACTGCAAGTCCCGTTTGCCAATCTCCGGTCAATTCAAACACAATCAATGTGGTCGAAATTGGTGCCCCAAGAACTGCCGCAGCCACAGCCCCCATGCCAGCAAGCGCATAAAGCGTGACAGTACCTGAAACATCAGGAAAGATGCCTGTGGCAATCAGACCAAATCCCAGCCCAGTCAACGCACCGATCATCAACGATGGGGAAAAAACGCCCCCCCCCATCCGGCCGGCCATTGTAATCGCAACGGCAAAGGTTTTCAGGGCAGCAAATACGATCACCTCGTGCAGACCAAGTTGACCGGTCAATGCCAGCGACATTGTCTCGTATCCGACGCCAATAATATGCGGGTAAAAGATCGCAATCGCGCCCAACAGAAGGCCAGCAATTGCAGGACGCAGCCAACGTGGAAATCCAATGCGCGCTTGAATTTTTGTACCAAAATCATCCGCCCAAAATATTGACCGCATAAGAATAATCGCGACCAAACCACTGACCAAACCCAATAGCACGAAAGCGGGCAACTCAACATAAAACTGCAAGGCTTCGGGCGCAGGCAATGTAAACTCAGTGACGCCGCCAAACTCGATCCGGTTGATCACGGTCCCAGCTACTGCCGCGATAACAATAGGCGCGAAAGCGTGGACTGCAAAATGACGCAAAACCACCTCAAGCGCGAAAAGTGCACCCGCAATCGGCGCGTTAAAACTGGCGGAAACGGCAGCAGCGACTGCGCAGCCCAACAAGTCGCGCCCCGTAATGCCATCGGCGTGAATATAACGGCTGACTTTGGTCGCAATCACGGCGGCAAGGTGTACAACTGGACCCTCCCGTCCCGTCGATCCACCTGAAGACAGTGTGATGAAAGACGCAAAAGCAGATGCAACACCAGCGCGGGTTTCCACGCGCCCCTCCTTCATGGCCGCGCCTTCGATAACATCAGCAACGCTGCGCACCCGTGCGTCTGGCGTGAACTTGTGCAAAATCAAACCAACCAGCAATCCACCAACGGCTGGTATTACCAATATCCAATACCACGGCAAAGATTGGGCGAAGGTGTGCAACATTTGCACGTCATCCGTCCCATAAAGAAACGCCTGTAACCCCTCGATACCTTTACGAAAAAATAGCGCTGCAAACCCGGAGGCAATACCGACTGCAAGTGCAATGAACCAGAATTGTACCTGCCCAGGCCCCTCGCGGCGCAACAGCTGCCAACCACTGCGAAACGCAGTCCATGCCGTGTCGATTTGAGTGTTAATGTAGGACTTCATAGGTTGTAATACGGTCTGCTGCAGCTATCATTTGGCTATGTTTAAGACAATGCAGCGCAGGGCGAAAGCCTAGCCGACGCGATACACAAAATCGTCAACCTAACCCGCGTTCTGGATCAACTGCCGTGCGGCACCACGGGCTGCTTCTGTGATCGTGTCACCGGCAACCATGCGAGCGATCTCATCCACCCGTTGATCAGGTGACAGCGGCACAACACGCGATGTTGTCATACCTTTGGTAACGGACTTTTCGACCCGCCAATGATGCGCGCCAAGGGCCGCAACCTGAGGCGAGTGCGTGACAACTAGAACCTGACCACCTTCGGCCAAGGCAGCCAAACGTCGCCCCACTGCGTCTGCAGTCGCGCCCCCCACACCGCGGTCAATCTCGTCGAAGATCATGGTTAACCCTGCGTCGCCATCCGTCAAACAAACCTTTAATGCCAACAGAAAACGGCTCAATTCACCACCAGATGCGATCTTGTTCAATTGACCTGACGGAGCACCGGGGTTGGTGGCAACACAAAATGCTACAGTATCGCGCCCTTCGGGCCCTGCAGTTTCCGGTTCAATTGTTGTCTCAAAAACGGCCCTATCCATTTTCAACGGGGCTAATTCGGCTGTGACTGCCTTGTCCAATTTACCCGCAGATTTACGACGTGCATTGGTCAGTGCAGTTGCTGCATCATCATATCCAGCTTCAGCAGCCGTCAATGCAATACGCAGTTCTGCCAAATCTGCATCGCCCGCATCCAATGCAGTCAGCTTGGCCCCTAACTTCAAAGCAAGGTCTGCTAGTTCATCAGGAGCAACGTCATATTTGCGGGCCATCGCACGGATCGCAAACAAGCGTTCCTCGGTATCTTCCAATTCCGCTGGGTTAAAGGACAAGGTGTCAATGCAAGCGACAATACCATCCATCGCTTCGTCCAACTCGACCATCGCGCGGCCCACCGCAGAGATAGGCGCTTCCAAATAGCCGTCGGCCTTGTCTGCGACACCGTCCAACCATCGTAACGCATTGCCCATGCTGGCTTCGGCACCATTTTGACCTAGCGTCTCAAGCGCTTTGATAACATCATCACGGATCTTTTCAGCGCCCTGCATTTGGCGACGGCGGGTATCTAACGCTTCGTCTTCACCGGGTTCGGGAGACAACATACCTAGTTCCGCAACGGCATGGCGCAAAAACTCTTCTTCAGCGCGGATGGCATCCATCGCTGCCTCGGCCGCTTTCAGCGCTTTACGAGAGGTTCCCATCAAAGACCAAGCCTTACGTGTCTTAACTTTAGCCCCTTCGGTAGACGCAAATTCATCTAGAATTGCGCGATGCCCACGTGGATCAAGCAACCCACGATCATCATGCTGACCGTGCAACTCTAGTAATGTCTCAGACAATTGGCGCAACACTTCACCAGAACAACGACGGTCATTAACCCATGCTGTTTTGCGTCCATCAGAGGTGTTGATGCGACGCAGGATCAACTCGTCACCGTCGGGCAATCCCGCTTCTTCAAGGACAGCATGTGCAGGGTGCCCAACTGGCAAATCAAACCATGCGGTGACTTCCCCTTGATCCGAGCCCTGTCGGACCAAATCTGCACGCCCGCGCCAACCTAGAACAAAACCAAGTGAATCCAATAAGATGGACTTGCCCGCGCCTGTTTCACCGGTCAGTACATTTAGACCCGGCTGAAACGCTAATTCCAACCGGTCAATGATCAGCATGTTAGAAATATCAAGCCCGCGTAGCATCAGGTCTGGCCTGCAAGGTGCGCGTATCGCGCACCTTGCGCTACAGCCATCGGCCTTTGATCATTTGACGATAGACTTGACGCAACCAGCCATCACCCGATGCTTTCAACTCAAGGCCACGGCCTTTGAGCAGCTTAAAGCTATCTTCGTACCAATCTGTAGATTGGAAGTTAAAGCCAAGGATCGCACCTGCTGTTTGCGCTTCTTCCACCAGACCCAATGACAGGTAGGCTTCGACCAAACGGTGCAATGCTTCTGCGGTATGTGAGGTCGTCTGGAAGTCTTCCACAACAACACGGAACCTGTTGATTGCAGAAGAATAGTTATCGCGACGTAAATAATAACGCCCAATTTCCATTTCTTTACTCGCCAGATGATCAAACGCAAGATCAAACTTCAGAATAGCAGATTTCTCATATTCACTGTTTGGATAACGCTCAATCACTTCGCGCAATGACTGCAACGCTTGAAACGTCAGCCCTTGGTCACGTCCAACTTCGTCGATTTGATCGTAATAGCTAAGGGCCAACAAATACTGCGCGTATGCAGCATCGTCATCATCAGGGTAAAAATCGATAAACCGCTGGGCCGATGAACGGCTATTTGGATAATCTTTATCTTTATGAAATGCAAAAGCCTGCATGATCAACGCGCGTTTGGCGAAATCAGAATACGGGTATAGTCGCTCAATTTCACCGAAATAGAAGGCGGCATCGTCAGGACGACGGCTTTCAATCTCAAACTCGCCGCGCTCGAAAATCTGCTCAGCCGTGAACTTTTCCAGCGGGATCTCTTGCTGATTAAATATGCTGCCGCGTGTGGGCCGACCACCACCATTGCTACAGGCAGCTAACACAGCCACCATCACAATTGCACCGATCACTCGTTTCCGAGAGGCACCGCTCGCCGTGTATGCTTTTCTCACCGCTTTCACCCCTACCCACTTAGGGCCCAATCAGGACCTGTTCAGGCTTTGTTGGACTGCTATTAACACACTAAATTAACATGCAAAACCTTGCAAACACCCATTGCGTAAAAGCTGGGATTATTCTGTCCAAAAATGAAATGATTTGCAGTACTAAGCAACCTGAGGGATTTCGTCCCAAACGAGACCATACCCTGGCAAGGCCTGAGCCATCTGCGCATCACAAACCACCATACGCACAGCACCTGGCGTTGCAAAAGCCTTGCGCAACAATGTGTTAGTCAGAGAATGTCCCGCACGATCACCCGTGTAACGGCCAATCATCGGGGCACCAGCCAAAGCCAAATCACCAAGCGCATCCAGCATTTTGTGCCGAACAGGTTCATCGGAATGGCGCAAACCACCCGGACATAAAATTTTATCACCGTCAAACACAACAGCGTTTTCACCAGGAGAGCCACCAAGGCCAAGACCATTGGCCTGCATAACTTCAACATCTGACAAACGGCAGAACGTACGACTGTCACACAATTCACGTGCAAAACTGCCGTTGTTCATGCGCAATGATTTGCTTTGGCGTCCAATAGCCGCTTCATCAAAATCAATATGGAAGTCGATGTACATACTATCGGCTGGCTCTAGCGTGGCCGTGGCATCGCCCTCTGTCACAGTGACAGTCTGCATCACCTCGAACGCACGTACCGGCGCATTCAAAATCTGAAGACCACGTTGCATAATACCGCGTACGAACGGCACAGCAGATCCATCAACGATTGGAACTTCAGGGCCGTCAATTTCGACCAACGCATTGTGCACACCGCATCCCGCAAGGGCCGCCATAACATGTTCGACAGTGGACACTTCGACACCAGCGGCATTTTCGATCTTTGTACACAAAGGTGAGCGATTGACTGCATCCCACCGTGCCGGAACCAAATTATCACCATCCAACACATCAGTACGCGCAAACCAGATACCATGTTCAGCCCCAGCGGGACGAATGGTCAAAAGCGCAGGTGCGCCTGAATGCAATCCTTTGC
>Ga0307996_1000469_pt1 | contig 10577 bp, 11 predicted proteins | sample Davwhametageno35_FD_203143 | JGI IMG/M metagenome (GOLD analysis project Ga0307996, IMG submission 203143) | Marine microbial communities from Davis Island wharf, Antarctic Ocean - #35 | ecosystem: Environmental > Aquatic > Marine > Unclassified | place: Antarctic Ocean: Davis Island wharf...
TACGAAACGATAATGTTCTAAATCTTCGCATTCTTTCACAAACGTTGAGTTACCAACTCTTGGTGATCCGAAGGTATATAGAATAGGCTTGTATTGTATTAATCGAGAACCAGCAATTGTTGCCATGGCTCCGCCTAATGAATGCCCACATATACTAATCCTCTTATCAACGTGCTTTGAGAATACTTTAATTATATCTTTCCAAATATCATCGATTTCTGTTTGGAATCCATTGTGTACCCATCCACCAACTTGAGCTTTATCAGGCCAAATATTCAAGTCTGCTTTAAGATCGTTAAGTTCTGTTGGTTCAGTTCCTCTACAGCATAAAACAAATTCTTCTTTGTTCCATACGCAGTGTGCTTGTGCACCGTCGTGGTCAATAAACTTATGACCGGTATAGCCTAATGCTTTAAAATGTTTTTTTGCAGTAGGACCATCTTCGTATGCTATTTTTGCCATTTCTGCTTTGAGAATGGCTTCACCTTTTACATCATCAAATTGTACTTGTTGTTTCATACTAGCTCCATTTGGATATATACAATTGTGTTCAGTTATTATTTATAAATAGTTTCATATACTATTAATAAATTTATTATTAAAAGAAAGGTGAAAGAATGTCAAACAATTTAAAAGAACTAACCCGCGCCCATCACGATAACGCAGAAAGAACAGAATTTGCAGATATGTTATTGAGTGGTGGCATCAGTCCCAAACTATATCAAGAATACCTCCATGCTCAATTACAGAATTATAGAGTCCTAGAAGGCGCTGTTTCTGTACCTATGGAACTCGAACCAATTTTTAGATCTCCAGGTATCGAAGAAGATCTTCAGGAAATCGAATCACTATACGACCTAGAAGAAATCGAAGAAGACCTTCAATCAACCAGAGAATATGTTAAACATATCCATACTTTAGCAGAAGCCGGCGATAACGATGGTCTGATTGCTCATTTATACGTAAGACACTTTGGTGATGCGCATGGCGGTCAAATTATTAAACGTAATGTTCCTGGTTCTGGTTTAATGTATGAGTTCGAGGATCGTAAAGATCTAATCACATTAACAAGAACACTATTACACGACGGTATGGAAGCAGAAGCAAAGAACTGCTTTGAATATGCAGAGAGATTGTTTCATGAATTGATTGAAAGATTCCATAATAATGCAGATGAATACGAATCAGAGAATTACGCTTTGGCTCGCAGAATGGGAAGCTGGGACGAAGATGATAGTTGATTCAGAACTGTTTGATACATTAAGAAAACTTGCTTATACATTAATAGAAGAATTCGATAATTCAATGGATCGAGTTGAGAATCCAAATCATACCGCAGATCTCAATGGATGGAAAGATTACTTTTGGGAAAGCAAGTCTATTCGTAAAGCTCATCTAAAGACCATTGAACCTGTTGGTAAGAACAAGTTATGGTTGATGCATATTAATATCTTTCCACGGTTTGATGTTGATCTACCTATCTTTGGTTTGGATATTGTTGCGAATCCTAAAAAGGTCAGCGGTTGTTTTTGTGACTACTCTCCGACTGACGAATCTCAAAAAGAGAACCATCCTTATATGATTAAGTTCAGAACCATGACTAAAGATTATGAATGGAAGAAAGCTAGAGTAATGCCTGATTGGGCTCTCGAGATATTCTCTCCAGATATTGTTGGTGCTGGTGCAATTAAAGATGGTGATGAGACTGATCAGTTAACCGACATGGCTTTGTCATTATCTAGATTCTATACCGCTGAGATGGACAAAGATGTTTATCGTAAACCAGAAACAAATACGAAGGATGCGCAGAACAAATACTGTAAGAATCAAAAGCTGAATCGCATGTTACATAGTTCTATTTTGGCTATGGGAATCTCTGAGGAACGCAAGAATCAATATGTTGAGAATGTTTTGTTTAAGGAAATTGACTAAATAGAGTTATATCATTCTGTAATATAATCTATAACGAAATATAATAGAAAGATATAGCATATTCTTCTTCTTACTTGTATATATAATTGTGTTACAACATGTAACATAACCCTATTAAAAATATATCTCGAGAAGGAGAGAAATGAATACCTTGAAATTGGTTGCTAAATTGAAAGAAGACGAAAAAGTCTGCATGATCTGCAACATCATATCCGCAATATTCCTTGGCTTAACGCCAATAGCCCTACCATTCTTTATCATTGCGATCGCATAGAAGCTAAGCTTCATAAATAGATTGACATTTGACGTAAAACTTGTTATAATATATCCGTTCGATTGAAAAGGTTAATACCTAACTGATTGAACGGATTTTTTTATGCATTTCGGAAAATAACCATTGACATCCATAGCAAACTGTTGTATAATAGTCTAACAAATTAAATAAAACATTTTAAAAATTAACAAAAAATAACTATTGACATATCCTGGCAACTAGTATATAATAAAGGTATACATGACTAAAAAAGAAACTAAGGAAAAACCTAATATGTCCGTTGTTGCTTTAACACCAGATAAAATCCACCACGAAATAAGTAGACACATCGCGAATGGCGTACCATATATTGATGCGCTTGTTGATTACTCTGAGAAGAATGGTATTGAAATTGAGACTATCGCTCAGATAGTAAAAAAGAGTTCGGTATTGAAAGAAAAGATACGGACTGAGGCAGTTAGTTTAAGGATGGTGAAGAAAGAAGATGAACAAGATATCACAGACTTTAGTAAGTGATGATTCGTTTAACGCATACGTTAAATTTCTGGCACTAAAGAAACATTTTACGACGGACGGTTACGATTACTTTAAATATAATGGCAAGGTACGAGCAAACCGCGAAACCTTTATGGCTCGCAACGATGCTTATTCTTTTGCTAAATTGGCAAAGAAAGATGATTACATTAATTTAATCATGAGTAATCTTTTAATAAATAAAAACATCTGGGTTCGAGATCTACTCGACAGTGAAGGAGAAGCCAGATACACGAATTGGAGGAAGAGGGTAGAATCATTAGGTTATATCTTCAAATCCGAGCTTGCTCATCTTGATGATGAATACAAGCGAAACTTTATATCAAGAGATGGACAACATCCTTTGGTAATGACATTGTTGTTACAAAAGAAGATTAGTTTGGAAACATTTACTATTCTTGCGCACAGTGCGAATATATTTTCATACTGGCAAGAAAAAGTAGTTGACAAACACGTATCTTTTGATATAATAAACAAATCTAAAAAGTATAAACCCTTTTTGGATTTTAACGCAGACCGGTTTAAGAAAATAATCAAAGACCGTTTTGCATTGTAATATTACGCAAATAAATCGCTATATATAGGAGAACAATTATGGCACTAACAGACTTTTCTTCACTTAAGAAGAACCGCTCGAAGACTCTCGACAAGTTGAATTCACAACTAGAAAAGATATCTTCAAAATCCTACTCAGATCCGAACGCAGGAAAATTTTGGAAACCAACAAGAGATAAGGCAGGAAATGGCTTCGCAGTCATTAGATTCCTACCAGCCTCTAAAGGTGAAGAAATGCCTTTCGTACGAATTTGGGACCACGGTTTCCAAGGACCAACAGGCCTTTGGTATATCGAGAACTCGCTAACCACCATGAATCAGGATGACCCAGTATCAGAGTTTAACTCTAAGCTGTGGAACTCTGGTGTTGAATCTGATAAAGAACAAGCACGTAAACAGAAGCGCAGGCTGAAGTATACTGCTAACGTCTATATCGTTAAAGACCCAGGCAATACTGAAAATGAAGGTAAAGTATTCATGTATCAGTTTGGTAAAAAAATCTTTGATAAATTGAATGATCTTATGAACCCTACGTTCGAAGATGAAGAACCAACCAACCCGTTTGATTTATGGGAAGGTGCAAACTTCAGATTGAAGATCCGTCAATTCGAAGGTTATCCAAACTACGATAAATCTGAATTCGATCCTTCCACTCCATTGTCAGAAGATGATGCAGAGTTGGAACGAGTTTGGGGAGAACAGCATCCTCTACAGGAATTAGTATCTGAAAGCAACTTCAAGACTTATACAGAATTGAAGACTAAGCTATATCGAGTACTTGATTTACAAAATGATGCACCGACTGCTTCGGCACCGGTTACTGAAACGGCAGATGAATTGGATTTATCCAGTATGTCTAACGCTTCGTCTGAGCCTTCAATGGCAACGGCAGAACCTTCAGTAGGCTCGACCGCTAGTGATGATGATGATGACCTTAGTATTTTTAAGGAATTGGCTCGTAGTTAATCTCAGTATGGGGGTCTTCGGATCCCCTTTTTTAAAGGAGACAATATGTCTATAGAAAAAGAAACCACCATCCTTGATTTTGATTTTGGTTTTACTGCTGTTGACGCTGATGAATTAGAAATCGTTCAACAGGCAAGGGAAGCGGTTACTACAACTGCGGCTTCTGCTGATGCGAGCGCTGCTAAGGCACAATTAATATATGATGCGGTAGTACCGCTATTGAATAACTTAAAAGCAAATCCTGAAAAGGATTACATCTATTGGCCAAACCGATATGAAAAACTCGATGCGTTTGCTGATAAGTTATATACAATTTTAAGTGGAGAATAAAAAATGAGTTTACTCGAAAAAATGTTGAAGGCAGGTTCGGTCAAAGGATCTTCGATTCTTTCCAAATCTAACTTCTTTCAAGCAAAGGATCCTATTAAAACAGATCTTCCTATTGTTAATATTGCCTTTAGTGGTAGTCTTAACGGTGGATTGATTCCTGGGTTAACAGTCCTAGCTGGTGTATCTAAAAGTTTCAAAACGCTTTTAGGTTTATATTGTATGAAGGCATACCTTGATAAGTATAAGGATGGCGTTGCTATTCTATATGATTCAGAATATGGTATCACGCCTGATTATTTAGAAAGTTTTGATATTGACATTGACCGTGTTATTCACGTGCCATTGGAAGATATAGAACAGTTAAAGTTTGATTTAACAAAACGTCTTGATGAAGTTACTAAAGGCGATCGTGTTATGATTATGATTGACTCAATTGGTAACCTTGCTTCTAAGAAAGAAGTTGATGATGCTATGGATGGTAAATCTGTTGCTGATATGACAAGAGCAAAACAGCTTAAGTCACTATTCAGAATTGTTACACCTAAGCTGACTACACGTGATATTCCTTGTATTGCTATCAACCATGTATACCAAGAAATCGGCCTGTTCCCTAAGAACATCGTTTCAGGTGGTACAGGTATTATGTATAGTGCAAACCAAGTATTCATTATTGGTAAAGCTCAGCAAAAGGATGGCAAAGATCTAGAAGGTTTCAAGTTTACTATTAATATTGAAAAGTCAAGATACGTTAAGGAAAAATCAAAACTTCCTTTCACTGTATTATTTGATAAAGGTATTCAGAAATGGTCATCGTTAATGGAATTGGCTTTGGAGTCAGGACATCTTGATTCTAAAACTCAAGGCTGGTATAACGAAATCAATATGGATACTGGTGAAGTACTTGAACCTAAACGTAGAGCGAAGGATATTATGGTTGATGATGCATTCTTTGAACGTATCATGAAATGTCCTAAGTATAACGAATACATTGAACGTAAGTTTAAATTAAACGCAGCAGTAATGGGAGATCAAAATGCTAGAGAAGACGATACTATCGAATCTGATTCTTAATGAGGATTTTTGCCGAAAGGTATTTCCTTATTTAAAAGATGAATATTTCGATGATTTAGTTCTTCGTAAAGTATTTGAGACGACCTCTGAGTACCTTGATAAGTACAAAGAGCCGCCTTCACTTGAAGCTTTAAAGATTGCTGTTGATAAACGCAAGGATCTGAACGAAGATACGTATCAAGGTGTACATCAGTTAGTTGACGGTATGTCAGTTGATAAGGATACCAATTTAGAGTTTTTGCTTGATGAAACTGAAAAGTTCTGTCAAGATAAAGATCTATATAATAGTATACGTAAATCTATTCTGATTCTTGACGGTCAAGATACTGAACAGATGGATAAGGGGGCAATCCCAGGATTGCTCTCGGATTCATTAGGTATCAACTTTGACCAATCAGTCGGCCATGACTTCCTTGAAGACGTTGACGATCGTTATGAACATTATCATCGTAAAGAAGAACGTATTCCGTTTGATATAGAAATCCTAAACAAAATTACAAAAGGTGGCATACCTCGTAAATCTATGACTGTCTTGTTGGCAACAACAGGCGGTGGTAAGTCTTTACTTAAATGTCACATGGCAGCAAATCATTTGATGTTTGGTAAGAACGTATTATACATTACAATGGAAATGGCTGCAGAAGAAATCGGTCGTCGTATTGATGCAAACATTATGGATATTACTCTCGACGAAGTTGCTGAAATACCTCGTGATGTATTTGAAAAACGAATGGCTCGATTAAAAGGCAAGACAACAGGCAAACTGATTGTGAAGGAGTTTCCAACAGGTTCTGCTCATAGTGGTCACTTCCGCCATCTGCTTAACGAATTGAAACTCAAAAAGAACTTTGCTCCTGATATTATCTTTCTTGATTACTTGAACATCTGTTCATCTGCTCGAGTAAAAGGTGCGGCTGCAGCAAATAGTTATACTTTAGTAAAATCTATTGCAGAAGAAGTACGTGGATTGGCAATGGAATATAATTGTGCAGTCGTTACATCTTCTCAATATAACCGAGATGCTTATGGTAACTCTGACGTTGATCTAACAAATACATCTGAGTCAATGGGTATTACTCATACGGCTGATTGTATATTAGGTTTGGTCAGTTCTGAATATCTTGACGAAATGAATCAACTTATGATTAAACAGTTGAAGAATCGTTGGGGAGACATCAGTTACTATCGAAGATTCCTGGTTGGTATTGAACGCGCAAAGATGAAGATATATGAACTCGAAGAATCTGCCCAAGAGAATATTAATCTCGAAGCTCCATCTGGAGGTGGTGGGCAACATGCAAAAAAGAACTGGGAGGATAGCTCGCCAGCCTTTGGTAAGACTGATATACCAACAAGGCTAAATAAAAGAGGCGGTGGATCTAAAGTGTTTGGTGACGTTGCTTTAACTTAAGTATCTGTATAAATAACTCTATAGATTAATTTTAATAGGTAATGTATGAAGAGCTTTAATTCATTTATAACAGAAGCTAGTTTCTTAAAGCCTGATTATGTTATAGGACACAAAGTTGCTTATAACGGAAAAGGCTTCAAAGAACTATCTGCTTTAGGTTATAAACCTGGCGATCACTTTGAGATTATAGCAGCAACCAAAGCTGACTATACCTACGGTGATGGTCCAGCAGAAAAGTATCTAAAAGCACCAAACGGTAAAGTGATACATATGAAAGGAGCAACCGGTTTTAAATCGAGTTCCTTTACTCATGTTAAAGCTTCAGGTTCTCCACCAACAGGTGCGGAATGGGAAGATGTTATTGTTTACGCCTACAATAAACTCAACGGTAAATCAACAGATGCCGCAACAGTTGAAGTAGCAGAAAAGTTTGGTAACTATACAGCTGTTGCTGATAAAATCGCAGCTAACTTCAATAACCAATTAAAGGCAAAACAATTAGTACAAACTGGTCGTGGTATGGGAGCTATTAGTTTAGGACCTATATGGAAAGAATCAGGTGCTAAGAATAAAACACCAAAGACTGATATTGCCTCCTCTAATTTTAAAGAAAAGATATCATTAAAGAAATCTGGTGGATCACAGCTTGCTTCACCAACTAGAGCAGAAGCTATCGCAATCGTTAAGGCAGCAATGTCAGAAATGGGCGAAGATAGAGCAATGGCAGCTAAACTTGTTAGTACAATGGAAACCAATATGTCATCTCTAATATCGAGAGAGACTGCTGGTGATTTACGTAAACAATCAAAGGCTGGTGTAAAGACTGATGTAGTGATTGATTTTCAAGCAAAGGATAAAGGGAATAGAGAATTAACCAAAATGCTTGAGGGCCTTATTAATCAAGATACAGCAGTTAATGCTTTATTCAGTAAACATATTGTACTTGAGGCAGCAACCGGTAATCATAAGTTTGGCGGCGCAGGTTCTCCTGCCGCAGCTAACCTATTAGGTAAGTTCAGTCTAACAGGTGCTATTGAAGTTCAACCTATCAATAGTATTAATGATCCTATTATTGTTAAATATTCGCAAACAGTTAAACCTGTCGTTTCATTTAAATCAGGCGGCGGTGGCGCTCCTGCATATTCAGCATTACGTTTAGGTATTAAAGAAGAAGAAACGTTAAGAGGTATTGTATTATCTGAAATGCAAACACTTGACGGTTTAATGTTAACTGAAGACTTTCTATCAGAAGGTCCACTCGATATGTTAAAGAAAGCCGGTGATTGGGCTAAAGATAAAGGTAAGGCATTTGTAAATAAAGTTAAAGCCGCAGTTGCTAATGTTCTTGCTAAGATCAGTGCTGTATTTAAAAAGATCGCAAAGATGGGAAAGAAAATGTTTGCCTCTCTAATGAAGTTTATGGGAGTTGAGATACAAAGCGCAATCGGAATTCCAATGGAGATTTCGTTATGATAAAAGGTTTTAAAGATTATATTGAAGAAGGTCCAAACGATCCTTCTATATTTAAAGCAGTGTTCTTAGCGGGTGGTCCTGGTTCAGGTAAGTCATTTGTTGTAGGTAAGACTGCTCTAGCATCGCTAGGTTTTAGATTAATTAATTCAGATGGTGCCTTTGAGGCAGGATTAGCAAAAGCAAAGCTTACAATGAATCCGGATGATATTGCTTCAGCCCAAGGACAAAAAGTAAGAGCTTCTGCAAAAGCAATAACAGGCAGAATGCTTAATCTTTCCTTAACCGGTAGACTAGGTTTAGTAATAGACGGTACTGGTAAAGACTATGCAAAGATTAAAACGCAAGTTGATGATTTAAGAAGTATTGGTTATTCAGTTCATATGATCTTTGTGAATACAGATTTAGAAACAGCAATTGCTAGAAATAATAACAGACCACGTTCTCTACCTGATGATTTAGTATCAAAGATGTGGAAAGATGTTCAAAAAAATATTGGTAAATTCCAAGGATTGTTTAGAAACAGAATGATCATTGTTGATAATTCAGAAGGTTCTAATATAGAGACATCCACAACTGATGCATATAAGAAAATTAAAACGTGGGCAGCAAAACCACCAGAAAATAAAATTGCAGCTAACTGGATTAAAATGGCACAAACAGCAAAAAACAAACAGAAGCAGGATTAGAGACTAATGAAAAGCTATAGCCAATATATTACAGAAGCCGATGCAAACCTGCACATGACTCATCTTGAGGACGCGGTTCTCGATGGTGGTGTAAAAGGAACAAGAAACGTAATTAATTATATTCGTAATATTCGCGATATGCTATCAGGTAATACTAAGGCTCCTGTTAATATTACAACAAAGTGGGACGGAGCTCCTGCTATATTTGCTGGTATTGATCCTTCCGATGGAAAGTTCTTCGTGGCAAAGAAAGGAGTATTTAATAAGACTCCAAAGCTGTATAAATCAAATGCAGAAATTGATAATGATCTGAGTGGTGAACTCAATAGCAAATTTAAAGTTGCTTTAAAAGAATTCGCTAAGCTCGGAATAAGTGGAGTAGTACAAGGTGATTTCTTATATACGGATGACGATCTTAAAACGGAAGATATTGATGGAGAATCGTGTGTTACTTTCCATCCTAATACCATTGTTTACGCGGTACCTAAAGCATCAGGACTCGGTAAGACAATTTCAGGATCCAAGATTGGTGTGGTCTGGCACACAACATACGCAGGATCAACTCTTGAAACAATGTCTGCAAGTTTTGGTATTGCGATCTCAGCAAAACTTAGCAAGGTTAAATCGGTCTGGCACGTAGACGCAACATTCGAAGATAAGTCAGGTACGGCAACATTTACCGCCGCAGAGAACAAAGCCCTAACTGCTCAGCTGAGTAAAGCAGGAACGTTGTTTAGAACAATAGATGCTAAGGTTCTAGGCGAACTCGGAACAAACGCAGATTTAAATCAAAAGGTAAATACTTTTATCAATACAAAGGTACGCGACGGTCAACGTATTGGCGCGGTCAAACCTTTCGTTAAAGATTTACAGAGTTACATACAACAGTATTATAAGAAAGAAGCAGATAAGCGCAAGACTCCTGCTGGTAAGAAAACGCAAATGGATAAAGCAACGTTAGCATTACAAATCTTTGCAGCTCCGGGTAATACGAAAAAACTCGAAGCTATATTTACTCTATATGATTTGATGGTCGATATGAAATATGTTATCATAGACAAATTAAATAAAGTTGGTGGTATTAAAACATTGCTTAAAACAACAAAAGGTTTTGAAGTAACAGGTCAAGAAGGATTTGTTGCTATCGACCATTATGGAAAGAATGCATTAAAGATTGTTGATCGTATGGGATTCAGTCTTGCTAACTTCTCAGACAAATATATTAAAGGTTGGCAAAAATAATGGCTATATGGAACAAATTAACACAGGCATTCACCGCTAACGGTACAACGCTATTTGAAACGCAACAGCTTGCGACAAAAGATGGTGCAATAGTAGATGGAGA
>Ga0307996_1000472_pt1 | contig 10552 bp, 3 predicted proteins | sample Davwhametageno35_FD_203143 | JGI IMG/M metagenome (GOLD analysis project Ga0307996, IMG submission 203143) | Marine microbial communities from Davis Island wharf, Antarctic Ocean - #35 | ecosystem: Environmental > Aquatic > Marine > Unclassified | place: Antarctic Ocean: Davis Island wharf...
TGTAGTACCAGAATTTTGTAGCCAATTATAGCTTGAAAAACCAGTAGAAGTACTTGTAATAGACCAACAATCTAAACCATTTGCCTCAAACCCTTCAAAGTAAGGAGCTTGATAAGTAGAGCAAAGAGTTGTAAAGCTATAAGGTCCAGCCCAGTAACTAGAATCACTAGCGCTACAGATAGCTCTTACATAGTATTGATAAGTGGTATTCCCTAATAAACTAGCTGCAGTAAGTGTTGTGTCTGTAAGTCCAGCGGATGTTGGGGTTCCTGTTGGAGTAAACCCAGTAGTATCTAATTCCACATCCCAACTAGTTGCGCTAGCAGCTTCTGACCAAAATAAATCTGCAGTAAACGCTGTAATGTTTAGTGCAGTTAATGCGATTGGTTGGGGGCAAGTAGGAATTTGCCAAATTTTAATGTCGTCAATAGCAATATCACTTCCAAAACTCGAACCTGTTGTTCCTCTAACTCTAAACTGTACAGAATCCATTCCTGCATAAGGAATTAAATCAACAATTAATTCTTGCCAAACATCTTGGTTATCTGTAACGGGAGTTACAACATCTATTGTCCATGCTGCCGTTGACCCAACTCTAGCATCGATGTGAGTTAATGCTCCACCCATATTAGCTCCAAACATATGGTACCAAAGAGCTAGCTCTGGTTGTGTTAAAGCTGTAAGATTAAAGAATGGAGATTCTAAATTCGCAGTTGCATTTTGACATGCAGCTCCAGAAGTTTCTGTGTACATATAGTGTCCACCTGCGACACCAGGATTGTGATCTGCACCAGAATTAGTGGTTGGTCCAGTATTGGTAGATCCAGTTCCACCAACATCAGAAGACCAATCAAGGCCATCTGTTAAATCATTTGTCCAGCCTGAAGCGTTCATAAGATAAGCGCCTCCACAGTTTGTAGGGCCTTGAGATTCTCCTTCAAAATTTTCATAATAAGGGAAGCTGCTAATAGTTTGTGCATTAAGATGTAAACCAAAAGCGGTTAACATTAATGTAGCACATAAAGTTGTAATTTTTTTCATGTCTTTTTTTTTATGTTATTAGTTAGATAATAAATAAACCAATTAAATTAAAGCAATATTTTCAATTTATCGCTTGCTTTTAAATGGAGTATTTTTCATATATATACAATCCCTACCATTTTTTTGGTAGGGATTATAAAAAAATTATACTATTATTGAACACTCACTTTGTGAGTTGAAACTCCATTTTCAGAAGTAACAGTTATAAAATAGATTCCTTTTGCATTATTGCTTAAGTCAATTTTCGCATTGTTTTTAAGGATGTTTTTCGTCAAGATAATTTGACCTTGTGTATTCATAACCTTAACTGTAGCATCTGAAGCGTTAACTTCTAATGAGAATATACCGTTGTTAGGGTTAGGGAAAATACTAACACCATTGTTTGCTGTATTTTCATCAACACCAGTAATAAAAGTAGTAAAGTTAAATGGTCCAGCCCATGGGCTTTTATCACCTAAAGCACAATTAGAAATGATATAAAAATCATAAGTAGTAGCATCAGGCAAACCAGCTAAAGGATGAGGGTTGAATGTTGTATTAATAACAGAACCAGTCCCCTGAACAAAGCCAGTTGGTCCGTATTCAATACTCCAAGTTGTAGCAGTTGTACCACTAGTAATCCAATTTAAGCTAGCAGAAGAAGAAGTTAAGTCTGAAACAGTTCCAGCTGTTGGCATAGTACATTCTTCAGCAATACGGATATCATCCATATACGTGTAGTCATATGTGCCACTAGGAACAGAACGATATGCGACATAAGTATCTGAACCAGAATATGCGGCAAAACTTACGATATACTGTTGATAAGAACTTGAAGTCGTGATTGTATCAAACGCTGTAAAGGTTGCAGCATCATTTGGATCAGACATTGTACCAATTATGATATCATTTGCATCATTATCTTTTGCAAAAAATACTGTTCGGTGTGTTCCTGCAGAAAGGTTCGTTAATTCAGGAGATACTAACATCCATACTGGATTTAGATCACTACTGTTGTAAAAACGAACACTGTTAGTACCTGAATTTGCATTGATAGCAGAATTATTAGTCTGTACGCTTGCAAATTGATTAGTCCCAGAATATAAAACATTCCAACAGTTAGTTATAGCCGGAGCTGTAACATTCTCAAAATTCTCATAAAAAGAAGCTACCGGAATACAAAGAGTTGTAAAGCTATAAGGGCCTGCCCATAGGCTAGAATCTCCAGTGCCACAAACTGCTCTTACATAATATTGGTAATTTGTATTTGCTAATAGTCCAGTTGCAGTAACATTAGTATCTAAAAGGCCAGGATAAGTTGCCGTACCAGTTGGAGAAAATCCAGCAGTGTCTATTTCAACTTCCCAAGCAGTAGCAGTTCCTGGTTCTGACCAAAATAAATCTGCAGTATAAGCCGTAACGTTAGACCAGTATGAAGCAAGAGGTTGCGGACATGTGATGTCAAAAATAGAGAAGTCATCAAAAGCAAATCCTTCATATTGTACAGAACCATCAGAACCAAAAGCGATCCTGAAAATAACACTAACTTGTGTATTTAAAGCTGTTATTGGATGACTTGCAGAAACCCAGCCACCAGAACCATTTGTTAGATTACCAGTCCAACCTTCTTGTTGTCCACCAGGAGTTCCGTTAATTGAATTGTCAGTGTACCAATTATTAGGGTCTCCAAAAGCACCTACATTTTGCCATGAAGTACCACCGTTAATAGAAGATTGTAATACAGCGCCATCCCAACTGTTTTCACATTCCCACCATACTTTAACATGAATCTCAGGATTGTTTGTGCCTGACAAATCAAATATAGGGCTTTCAACTTGAGAGTTTTCATTCGTATTATAGATACCAGTCAGATTAGTTACCCAAGCGTTTACTCCTGAAGAGGCTGAATTAATAACAGTGTTTGCTGGAGTTCCTAATGCCCATGACCCACCGCCAACAATAGCCCATCCGCCAGCACCAGATTCAAAATCTTCTACATAAGGGAATGTGTTAATTTGTGCATTAACATGTAAACCAAAAACGGTTAACATTAACGTAGCACATAAAGTTGTAATTTTTTTCATAAGATTAGTTGTAATTAAATGATTAATACTTCTGTTTAAATTAGTCCTCAGTCCTCTTTTAACGAAAAAAACACGAGGTGGTTTGCCTTAATAGGCATTAATGAAATAATATTTCATTAAATAAAAATTTAATGCAAATTAGACTATTTAATTCTAAATATAAAGGAAAGTTACTTTTTTTCAGTAAAATTGGTGCATAAAAAAAGTCCCGACAATTGGCGGGACTTAATAAACAGTATGTTTTTTATACTATTATTGAACAATTACTTTTTGAGTAGTTACAGCTTCATTAGAAGTAACAGTTACAAAGTAAATTCCTTTAGCATTATTGCTTAAATCAATTTTCGCATTGTTTTTAAGAATTTTTTTCGTCAAGATAATTTGACCTTGTGTATTTATAACCTTAACTGAAGCATCTGAAGCATTAACTTTTAATGAGAAGACACCATTGTTAGGGTTAGGGAAAATACTAACATCATTATTTGCTGTATTTTCATCAACACCAGTAATAAATGTAGTGAAGTTAAATGGACCAGCCCATGGGCTTTTATCACCTAATGCACAATTAGAAATGATATAAAAATCATAAGTAGTACCATCAATTAATCCAGCTAAAGGATGTGGGTTAAAAGTAGTCCCATTAATAGTATTACCAGTACCTTGAATAAAACCAGTTGGTCCATATTCAATACTCCAAGTTACTGCAGCTGTACCACTAGTTGTCCAACCTAAGCTAGTAGATGATGAAGTTAATGAAGAAATAATAGCTGAAGTAGGCATAACACAAGTTTCGGCAATACGAATGTTATCAATACTAATATCTCCATCACAACATCCTAATGATTTTACAACGAAAGCAACTTGAAAATTAGTAGAACCGTCATAGGCAGATAAATCGATTACTTTAGTTAACCAAGCATCAGCAGTTGCACTTTGTTGAGCACCAGTAATAGAATCTATCGTAACAAATCCAGCACCATTGTTTACTTGAATGTATAACGTGTCAATTTTAACACCAAACATATGGTAGTCAAATTTTAACTGAGAGTTAACAATACTAGTTAAATCTATAATCGGTGACTCTAAACGAGTTGAATCCCCAGAAGAACCACTACTAGCTTCAGTATAGATATATTCTGATCCAGAGCTAGCTCCATTTGGTCCAGTACCAAAAGAACCTGTAGTACCAGAATTTTGTAGCCAATTATAGCTTGAAAAACCAGTAGAAGTACTTGTAATAGACCAACAATCTAAACCATTTGCCTCAAACCCTTCAAAGTAAGGAGCTTGATAAGTAGAGCAAAGTGTTGTAAAGCCATACGGTCCAACCCAAAAACTAGAATCTCCAGCACCACAAACAGCTCTTACATAGTAGTCGTAAGATGTGTTTGCTAATAAACCAGTTGCAGTAAATGTTGTATCCGTAAGACCAACATTGTTAGCAATTCCTGTTGGAGCAAATCCAGCAGTATCTAGTTCAACTTCCCATTCAGTTGCTAAAGCAGCTTCAGACCAAAATAAATCAGCAGTATTTGCTGCAATGCTAGATGCAGTTAATGTAGTTGGTTGAGGACAAGTAATTGTAAAACCACCAGTAACGGTTACTGTAAAATCAACAGCTGAACCCCAAGTAAATGTAGCACAAGGATTAAGAGGACTAGATCCCCCTTCTTGTTGAATAACACGCATAACTGTATTACCATTAACAGCTAATGCAGGAACAGTAAATACCATAGAAGATAATGAAGTGGGAGGAGTTCCTGACCATGTACCGATAGATTCTGATGGATCAAATGTAAAATCTTGATTCCAATCAATCCAAGCTTCACCAGCACTACCATAGTTTCCGCCACATGTTCCAAATTGAACATTAGCAGTATAACCCGACCCTGAAGTAACACTTACTGACTGTGTACCAGTTAGATCTTCTAGGCCAGAAACACCTGGACATCCTGTGTAATTAATTGCTGTAGCAGCGTCTCCAGTAAGGTTAACCGAACCTACATTTGAATCAAATGTGCTTGATGGACCAGCGGCACAGTATTGCGCATTAGCTTGCCAACCAAAGGCCGTTAAAATTAGCGTAGCGCATAAAGTTCTAATTTTTTTCATAAGATTTGTTCTAATAAAATGATTGATACTTCTATTTAAATTAATTCCCAGTCCTCTTTTAACCAAAAAAACAGGAGGTGGTTTTCCTTAATAGGCATTAATGAAATGATATTTCATTTTTAATTTAATAATAATTTATTGCAAATTAGTCTATTTAATTCTAAATATAAAGGAAAGTTACCTTTTTTTAGTAAAATTGGCGCATAAAAAAAGTCCCGCCAATTGGCGGGACTTAATAAACAGTATGTTTTTTATACTATTACTGAACAATTACTTTTTGAGTAGTTACACCTTCATTAGAAGTAACAGTTAAAAAGTAAATTCCTTTAGCATTATTGCTTAAGTCAATTTGTTCATTAGTGTTCACGTTGTTTTTAGTTAAAACAACCTGACCTTGTGTATTCATTATTTCCACAACAACATTTTTCTCTTTAATATTTAAAGTGAAAACACCTTTGTTAGGATTTGGATAAATACTTAAACCAAGTTTGTTAGTTGCTTCACTAATTCCAACAGGTGGATTAGCACAAGTGATTGTCGCATCCCATCCTATATCAACTACAGCACCATCAGAAGTAAACACAAAAGTTAAACAACCTGAAGAGTCAGTAGCCGTAAATGGACCAGGAATAGTATTTCCATCAAATTGTCCAAAAGATGTTCCAGCACTTCCGACTCCGTCATAAATCGTTAAATAATCGAATCCAGCTTCTAAACCAAATGTATTAAATGTTACTGTAACGATATCACCAGCTGTTGAAGCGCAAATAACCGTAGAGTCATTAGATCCGTTTGAGTAATCCGCAGTTGGACCACCATTATCATAAAAATGATCACCAGCACAATAGTCAGGTGTTGCTCTAAAACTATAAGGTCCAGCCCAAACACTTAAACCACTAGCACCACAATCAGCTCTTATGTAGAACTCATAATATACTCCAGAAGTTAATCCTGTTACACTGTGAGGATTTGTAGCCACTCCTGCTGTTGTTGGATTTCCTGTTGGTGTAAATCCTGCAGTATCCAACTCAATATCCCAAAGAGTACCAGTACTAGCCCAAGTTAAATCAGCTGTTGTACTTGTAATGTTTGTTGCACCCAATGCTGTTGGAGAAAGACATGCGGGAATTAACTCCCATACCATATCATCTACATGTAAATCAGAATAAAAACCACCTGCAAAAGACGAATCGCTTGATGTTGATCTAACCATAAGACGGGTGTCCGAACCAGTATATGAACTGAAATCTACAATAACATTTGTATCTCCAAATATTTGCGTAAGCATTATTGAATCAAAAAGTGTAAATGTACCTAAAGGATCTACCGTACCTACTAATAATGCTGTTGCAGAATTATTTCTGTTATAGGCATTAAACGTTAAGCGATATGCACTTCCTAAAGTACTTAATTCAGGGCTTATAATAGATGCATTCTCAGCAGCAGTATACACTCGTAAACGAACTGAGTTTGAATCTGAATTTGCGTAAGATACATCATTAATAATAGCAACAGAAGCATTACCTCCTACCGCATCACTCGCCCAACAACTAGGGATGTTAGTGTTACTGTCAAAGTTCTGAATAAAAGAAGCTACTGCATTACAATTAGTTGCAAAGCTAATAGGTCCAGCCCAAGCGCTATTGCCTGAAGCTCCACAATTAGCTCTTACGTAAAAATCATAAGAGGTGTTAACAGTTAATCCAGCTGCATTAGTTGGATTTGTTAACGTTCCTGCAGTAGTAGGAGTTCCTGTTGGCGTAAATCCAGCAGCACCCATTTCAATATCCCAAAGACCAGCAGTACTCGTCCAACCTAAATCAGCAGAAGTAGTTGTAATGTTTGTTACAGTTAATGCCAGTGGAGTTAAACATGAAGGTGTTTCTTCAAAAGTAACATCATCAATAGCAATATCATCTACATAACCACTTGGAGCTGCTAATTCTGAGAATGTAAAACGTACAGCAGCAGGACCAGTAAAGGTAAGAGCTGAAAGAGTGATTTCTTTCTTTTCCCAGCCAGGTGTATTCGTGTTGTAAGTACCTACAGTATTCCATGCAGCACCATCATAAACTTCAACATCTAATATTGAATTATCACCACCTTCATTATCGCTAATTTCATAAAATGAAATTTGAGGGTTTGTTAACGAACTAATATCCACATAAGGACTAGTTAAAGTTACTGCACCATCCTCACCCGAAGCATCAACAGTAGCATAATAATTACCTGAAACTGTAGCTCCAGACAACGTTCCAGCGTTTCCAACATGATTTGGTCCTGTAAGATTAAATTGCCAGTTTTCTCCACCAGCCATTGTCCAACAAGATGGAATAGCTCCAGCGTTCTCGAAATCTTCAGACCAAGGAAGAGTTAATGCAGCACAAGGTGTAGTAAAGTTAAAAGGTCCAGCCCAAGAACTTATACCTGAAGCACCACAATCATTTCTTACGTAAAAATCATAAGATGTACTACTTGTTAAACTAGTAACGTTTAAAGGATTTGTAACACCAGCATTAGTTGGGGTTCCTGTTGCAGTAAATCCTGCAGTACCCCATTCAACATCCCAAAGATTACCTGCACTCGTCCAACCTAAATCAGCAGAAGTAGCAGTAATGTTTGTTGCAGTTAAAACTGTTGGTTGAAAACAACTTGGAGCTAAACTGTGATAGACAACAATATTCCATGTTCCAGCATCTACTTTGTTGTAGGTATTGTCACAACCAGTACCACCATAAGATCTTCCTGCGTGCAATTCAAAATCTACAACTCCTGAAGCTGCATTCGCAAAAGAAATTCCTGTTCTGTTATATGACAGAGTACCAGTTGAAGACCCAGCTCCGTTATATACAGCTGCTTCTCCAGCACTAACTGTGGGAGAAGATAGCCAAGAACGTTGTTCTGCCATCCATCCGCCACCAACAGCACTCATGTCGTAAAAAGTTGTAACACTATCTATTACATTACCAGTAGGAATAGTAACAGATAACAACCCTGGACAAGTAGAAGCCCCACCTAAAGCTGTAAAGCTATAATCAGAAGATACTTCAGTCGTTAAAGATGCACATTCAGCACCAGCAGGACAAGAAAAGGCAGTTGTAAAACTAAAAGGTCCAGCCCAAGAACTTGCACCTGAAGTTGCACCACAATCATTTCTCACGTAAAAATCATAAGATGTACTACTTGTTAAACTAGTAACGTTTAAAGGATTTGCAACACCAACATTAGTTGGAGTTCCTGTTGCAGTAAATCCAGCAGCACCCATTTCAACATCCCAAAGAGTACCAGCACTTGTCCAACCTAAATCAGCAGAAGTAGCAGTAATGTTTGTTGCAGTTAAAACTGTTGGAACAATACATGAAGGTGCCTCAGCAATACTAACATCATCAATACCCGCATCACCATAATAATCTCCACCTGCACCACCAGACTCAGATCTAAATCTAAGTTTTGCTAAGTTAGAACCATAGGTAAAAGTAGAAATATCATAAGATAATTCTTCCCAACCAGAAGTTCCGATTGTATTTGAACCAACCAAAGTCCAAGCTGAACCATCCCATGCTTCAATAAATAATTCATTAACAGGCGTATAACCAGTGTTACACATAAAGTACCAAAATGCAAGATTCGGTGTAGTTAATGATGAAACATCAATGACTGGCATTTCTAAAATTACACCTGCATCTGAACCACTATGGTCCATAGAGGCCATGTTACCACCATTTGCACTATGCTCTGTTGGTGCAGCACATCCAGAAGTATTCCAGAAGATACCTGTGTTACCAAACGCCCATGGTCCGCCAGTAGTTGCAGATTGACTCCAGCAATTCGGAATACTAGTATTGTCAAAAGACTCACTAAATGGAGCAGTAGCAACTGCACAATTAGTTGTAAAACTAAAAGGTCCAGCCCAAGTACTTGTAGATCCACTACAATCATTTCTCACGTAAAAATCATAAGATGTATTAGCTGTTAAACTAGTAACGTTTAAAGGATTTGTAGCCACTCCTGCTGTTGTTGGAGTTCCTGTTGACATAAATCCTGCAGCACCCATTTCAACATCCCAAAGAGTACCAGCACTTGTCCAACCTAAATCAGCAGAATTAGTAGTAATGTTTGTTGCAGTTAAAACTGTTGGTGTCGTACAAGTTGGAGCTGCACTGTGATAGACAACAATATTCCATGTTCCAGCATCGACTTTGTTATAAACATTGTCACAACCAGCACCACCATAAGATCTTCCTGCGTGTAATTCAAAATCTACAGTTCCTGAAGCTAGATTAGCAAAGGAAGTAGCTCTGTTATATGAGCTAGTACCAGTGCTAGAACCACTACCATTAGTTACAGTCGCTTCTCCAGCACTAACAGTGGAAGAGTATAGCCAAGAGCGTTGTTCTGACATCCATCCGCCACCAACAGCACTCATGTCGTAAGAAGTTACAACACTATCTATTACATCACCAGTAGGAATAGTAACAGATAATAACCCTACACAAGTAGAGCTGTTACCCAAAGATGTAAAGCCTCTATCAGTAGATATTTCAGTAGCTAAAGTCTGGGTTATAGATTGTGGAGCAGGTGCACTGTGATATATAGTGATACTCCATGTTCCAGCATCTACTTTATTGTAAGTATTGCCACAACCAGAACCACCATAAGATCTTCCTGCGTGTAATTCAAAATCTACAACTCCTGAAGCTGCATTAGCAAAAGAAATTCCTGTTCTGTTATATGACAGAGTACCAGTTGAACTTCCAGTTCCGTTATATACAGCGGCTTCTCCAACAGCAAGTGAGGGAGAAGATAGCCAAGAGCGTTGTTCTGACATCCATCCGCCACCAACAGCACTCATGTCGTAAGAAGTTGAAATACTATCTATTACATCCCCAGCAGGAACAGTAAAAGATAAGAGTCCTGCACATGAAGACGTTGAAGTTATATTTGTAAAGCCTCTATCAGTAGATATTTCACTAGTTAAAGTCTGGGTTATAGATTGCGCATTAGCCTGCCATCCAAAGACGGCTAAGACGAGCGTGGCAAATAACATTGTAATTTTCTTCATAATTTTTTAGTTTTAATTAATTGATTAATATTTGTCTTTAAATCAACACTAAGTTCACTTTTAACGAAATTAATTCGTGCCGGATTACTTTATGTGGGTAACAAATATAACAATTTTAAATTAAAAAGCAATTTTATTGAGAATTAATCAATTTAACTCTAAATATGAAGTAAAACCTTATTTTTAAAGGGTTTTAGATGAAATGTAGTAATTATTTCACATCTCATATTTTCAATTATCATTTTATTTTGGAGGGTAAGTCATCATTTTTTTT
>Ga0307996_1000473_pt1 | contig 10552 bp, 9 predicted proteins | sample Davwhametageno35_FD_203143 | JGI IMG/M metagenome (GOLD analysis project Ga0307996, IMG submission 203143) | Marine microbial communities from Davis Island wharf, Antarctic Ocean - #35 | ecosystem: Environmental > Aquatic > Marine > Unclassified | place: Antarctic Ocean: Davis Island wharf...
TAAATGATCATAAGCAACACAGATTTTTTTAGCCTTCTTACTTAATATTTTATTTGTAATTCCTGGATAGGAATTTTGTTCTTGTATTAATGTTGGCACTCCTTTTCTACCCGCCATGATTAAGGTGGGGCCACTTGCGAAACCACCTGTACCGATTGCAATAGCTGGCTTAAATTTTTTTATAATTTTAGATGCACACCATAAGCTATGGATTAATTTAAAAGGAAATGACAGGTTATCCAATGTCAATTTTCTTTGAATACCAGCAATCCACAATCCTTTAATTTCATACCCTGCTTGTGGCACTTTTTCCATTTCCATCTTATCTTTTGCGCCAACAAATAGAAAATTAGCCTCTGGATACCGCATTTTTAATTCATTTGCAATTGCAATTGCAGGATATATATGTCCGCCTGTTCCACCTCCAGAAATTAATATGTTAATCGACTGTTTCATGCAATATGTCTAAAGGGTTATCATCTAAAATATCTTCTTCTGTTTCTTGTTTAGAGGCACTTACACTTAAAATCATGCCAAGCGCAAAACACGTCATCCAAATAGAAGTACCTCCACTACTTATTAAAGGCAATGTTTGCCCGGTTACCGGAAACAAATTGGTCGCAACGGCCATGTTTATTATTGCTTGAAAAACAATGGGCAACCCAACAGCAATCACCAATAATGTTCCAAAAACAGTAACTGTCTTCTTTAAAACAACAAACACTCTAAAAAGTAGTAAAAAATAAATGAGCACAATGGCTATGGCTCCAAAAAGTCCAAATTCTTCAACAATAATTGCATAAATAAAATCTGATGACGATTGCGGTAAAAAATTTTTCTGAACACTTTTACCCGGTCCAACTCCAAACGGTCCACCCGTTGCAATGGCTATTTTTGCTTTTTCTACTTGATATGCTTCTTTGCCTTCTTCACTAGAGAAACTTTCTATTCTACTTTGCCACGTTTGCACTCTATTTGGCATCGCATCTGGAAATACTTTGGCAACTAATATAAAAAAAGTAAGTCCTAAAATTCCAGCACCTAGAATAAAACCGATGTATTTCAAAGGATACCCCCCAATAAAAACCACGACTAAAATCATTGTAAAAATAATAGCCGTTGTCGAAAAGTTCGCTGGTAAAATCAGAAAGAGCACCAAACTTACAGGCAACCATAATTGCAACAAACTTTCTTTAAATTTAATTTCTTTTTCTTTATTTCTTGCTAAATATCTGGCGACATACACCATTAAAACCAAACCTGCCAAAGTAGATGTTTGAAAACCAATACCTACAAACGGAATGCGAATCCATCTGCTTGCGTTTGCTCCTCCAATAGTAGTTCCTTGTGCCAATGTAAAAACTAACAATACAATCACAATTGGCAACATTAAAACAGAGGCTCCAGAAAAATATCGATACGGTATTTTATGCACGCCATACGTAATGGCAAAACCCATAATTAATAAAACCAAATGCTTTACCAAATAACCTAAGGTAGATCCAGAACCTACAACATACACCAAATTTGTACTTGCGCTGTACACTGGCATAAATGAAAATATAGCCAAAGCAGTAACAATTGCCCAAATGGTTTTATCTCCTTTTATATGTTGAAAAACGGTTTTCATTTTTTTATTTATAGCTAAATATATTTTAATTTTTAGTCGTTTTAAACGAGAAACAATGGTCTGTTTTTACAGGCTTCTTACCGCTGCTTTAAATTGACGCCCTCTATCTTCGTAATTTTCAAATAAATCGAAACTTGCGCATGCTGGCGATAATAAAACAGCATCTCCTTTTTCTGATAATTTATGGGCTACTTTCACAGCTTCTTCCGCTCCTGCAGTTTCTACGACAATATCAACTACGTTGCCAAACATGTCCTTGATTTTCTGATTATCTATCCCTAAACAAACAATTGCTTTTACTTTTTCTCTTACCAAAGGAAGTAAATCATTATAATCATTCCCTTTATCGACACCCCCAACAATCCAAACGGTTTGCTTGTCCATGCATTCTAAAGCATAGAAAGTGGCATTTACATTGGTTGCTTTAGAGTCATTAATATATTCTACACCATAGATCTTTGCAACATTTTCTAAACGGTGCTCTGCGCCTTCAAAACTTTCTAAACTCTCTTTTATAGACTCTTTTCTGATTTTTAATAATTTTGCTGCCATGGTTGCAGCCATCGCATTCTTTACGTTGTGTTTTCCCTTTACTGTTATCGTAGCTATTGGCATGGTGAAAGTTTCTTTATTTATATTGATTGTTAGTATCTTATCTTTTAAAAAGGCACCGAACTTGAACTCTTTTTCTAATGAGAACGGCACTAATTTTGCTTTTGTCTTATTCTTTTTTAACCACGTATTTATGGCGACATCATCTGCATCATAAATTAAATAATCCGTGTTTTTTTGATTTTTTGTAATCCTAAATTTCGAGGCAATGTAATTCTCAAAATTCTCGTCGTATCTGTCTAAATGATCTGGTGTTATGTTTGTTAAAATGGCAATATGACTGTTAAAATTCTCAATACCATCTAACTGAAAACTACTTAATTCTAACACATAATTGTCATGCGCTTCTTGCGCAACTTGCAGCGCAAAACTCTCGCCAATATTTCCAGCAACCCCTACATTTAAACCTGCACCTTTTAAAATATGATGCAATAGTAATGTCGTGGTTGTTTTTCCGTTTGAACCGGTAATTCCAACAACAGTTGCAGCGGTATATTTCGATGCAAATTCAATTTCAGAAATTACTTGTATTCCTTTTTCTTTCAACCTTAGAACCAGCGAAACGGTCTCTGGAATTCCTGGGCTTTTCACCACGATGGTGGCATTTAAAATTTTGCTTTCTGTATGTTGTTTTTCCTCAAATTCAATTCCATGATTTAAAAGAACGGCTTTGTATTTTTTCGAAATCTCAGAATTGTCTGAAACAAAAACTTCATATCCTTTTTGTTTCCCTAAAACAGCCGCACCAACGCCACTTTCTCCTCCGCCAAGAATTACTAGTTTTTTCAACTTATCTTAATTTTAAAGTCACAATTGTTAATACTGCTAAAAGGATTCCTATAATCCAGAAACGGACGACAATCTTACTTTCATGATAGCTTAATTTCTGATAATGGTGGTGTAATGGTGCCATTCTAAAAACTCTTCTTCCGGTACCAAATTTCTTTTTAGTGAACTTAAACCAAAATACTTGTATGATTACAGACATATTTTCTATCACAAAAACACCTGCTAAAATTGGCAACAATAGTTCTTTGCGAATTGCGATGGCAATCACTGCTATAATTCCACCGATGGTTAAACTTCCGGTATCTCCCATAAAAACTTGAGCAGGGTACGTATTATACCACAAAAAACCAATTAATGCACCGGCAAAAGCAAGGATGAAAACGGTCATTTCTCCAGAATTAGGAATGTACATAACGTCTAAGTAATCAGCGAAAATAATATTTCCTGAAACCCATGCAAAAACAGCCAATGTAATAACGATAATGGCAGATGAACCTGCAGCTAAACCATCGATTCCGTCTGTTAAATTTGCGCCGTTAGAAATTCCCGCAACGATAAAAACTACAATAAAAATAAAAACAACCCAACCATATTTTTCATAGCCTTCACCTAAGAAACTGAGCACTCTTGTGTAATCTAACTCGTTGTCTTTTAAAAACGGAACGGTTGTTTTAGTAGATTTATGAGCCTCACCAAAAACAGTAATTCTTCCGTTATCTTGCAAAACTTGCTCTGCTAAGGGCAACTGCTCTTTAATAGTTACATCTGCATGAAAGTACAACATAGACCCCACGATGATTCCTAAACCAACTTGCCCAAGAATCTTAAACTTCCCTTGCAAACCTGCCTTGTCTTTTTTAAAGACTTTAATATAATCATCTAAAAAACCAATTAGCCCCATCCAAACGGTTGTAATAATCAAAATCACTACATAGATATTATCTAATTTGGCCAATAGAAGTACTGGAATTAACGTTGCTAGAATAATAATAATTCCACCCATTGTAGGCGTACCCGCTTTTTGAATTTGACCCGCCAAACCCAAATCTCTAACAGATTCACCAACTTGTTTTTTTTGTAAAAACTGAATAATTCTCTTACCGTAAATTGCAGAAATCAACAAGGATAAAATAAAAGCTGCTGCCGCTCTAAATGTGATAAATTGAAAAACACTAGCCCCGGGAAAACTAAACTGACTTTCTAAGTATTCGAATAAATAATACAGCATTTTTACTAATTTTTTAATTGGTTAAAACAGTTTTTTACTTCCTCTAAATCATCAAAGTGCTTGCGAACCCCCCTTATTTCCTGGTAATTCTCGTGTCCTTTTCCTGCAATAAGAATAATATCTCCTGCTTCAGAAAGTTTACAAGCTGTTTTAATTGCTTGTCTTCTGTCTAACACTGTTAATGTTTTTCTATAGTTTTCTGGAGAAACACCTGCCTCTATGTCATCTAAAATAGTTTGCGGATCTTCTGTTCTTGGGTTGTCTGAAGTAAAAATTGCTTGACTGCTTAACTGTGAGGCAATGTGCGCCATTTTTGGTCTTTTAGCCTTGTCTCTATCGCCACCACAACCAACAACGGTGATTACTTTTTCGTTACCTGTTCGAATATCATTAATGGTTTCTAATACATTTTTTAATGCATCTGGCGTATGCGCATAGTCTATAATTGCCGTAATTCCGTCTTCTGAAATTACATACTCAAAACGACCGCTCACACTTTCTAACTCGCTAATAATTGTAAGCGTTTCTAACGTTTCTAACCCTAGTAATTCTGCAGTTGCAATAATTGCAGTTAAATTATAGATGTTAAAAACACCAATTAATTTGGTCCAAACCTCCGTACCATCTACACTAATCAAGGTCCCAGAAAGTTGTTTTTCTAAAATTTTTACCTTAAAATCTGCCAATGTTTGTAACGCGTAGGTTTTCTTTTTTGCTTTGGTATTTTGCAACATGAAGTTGCCATTTCTATCGTCTATATTTGTCAATGCAAATGCCGTTTTTGGCAAGCCATCAAAAAATTGTTTTTTCACGTTTCTATACGCTGCAAATGTTTCATGATAATCTAAATGATCATGAGAAAGGTTTGTAAAAATACCGCCAGCAAAAGTTAAACCTTCTGTTCTTTTTTGATGAATCCCGTGAGAGCTCACTTCCATAAAGCAGAAATCTACACCCGCATCAATCATTTTATCTAAATATTCATTAATCGTTACAGAATCTGGTGTTGTGTGTGTTGCTTTAAATTCGACCTCATCTATTAAAACTTTAACCGTAGATAACAAACCAACTTTGTATCCTGCCTTTTTAAACAGCTGGTATAAAAGTGATGCAATAGTCGTTTTACCATTGGTACCCGTGACCCCCACCAAAGGTATTTTAGAAGAAGGGTTGTCATAAAAATTTGAAGCCATAATTGCCAAAGCCGTATTTGCATCTGCAACTTGAACATAGGTAATTCCTTCTATTTGTACTTCAGGAAAGTCTTCACAAATAATTACAACTGCACCCAAACAAATGGCTTTATCTATATAGGCATGCCCATCTACAGAAACGCCTTTTTGAGCAACAAAAATGGCCTCCTTTTCAACTTTTCTAGAATCAAAAACAAGGTTTTTTACGGCAACATCTGTCGAACCAAATACTTTGGTAATTGCAACAGTGTATAAGATGTCTTTTAAATTTTTCAGACTATGATAGTTTTAGCGTTATTGTGGTCCCTTTTACTAATTTTTCACCTTTTTCTAAAGATTGATATTCTACTTTACCAACTCCAGAAATTTTTACTTTTAACCCAATATTTTCTAATAGCGATAAGGCGTCCATACCAGGCATTCCTTTAACATTTGGCACTTCAGTATGCACTTTACCCAAAGCATCATCATACTTTGCATATTGTATTTCAATCGCTTCAAAATTTACTTTATCGTTTACAGATTGATTATCTACGGGGGTTGTTGTATAGATTTTTTGAGCAATTTCTTTAAAAACTGGTCCGGCAACAGTTGCCCCGTAATATCCTTTTTCCTTTTTAGGATCATGAATTACCACAATGCAAGAATACTTAGGATTCTCTGCAGGAAAAAACCCTGCAAATGAAGCGACATAGTGCTTGTTAGAATCTCCAGCAGCAACCGTTTTGCCATTTTCATCCTTGTGTTTTGGAAGGTATTTTTTTGCGGTGCCTGTTTTGCCTGCCATAGAAAAATTTGAGGAATAAATATTTTCTGCGGTGCCTTTTACAACGACATTCTCTAGCACTTTTCTAATTTTACTGAGCGTTTCATCAGAAGCAATTTTAGGATTTACAACTGTTGTTTTAAAAACCTTTTCCGTTTTATCTTGTCTTCTTAATTCTTTAATAAAGCGTGGTTTTACCATCACCCCGTTGTTTGCAACTGCATTGTAAAACATGAGAGTTTGCATTGGTGTCACAGAAACGCCATATCCCCAAGACATCCATTCTAAAGAAATTTTATTCCATCTTTTATCTGACGGTTTCGGCACCACGGGCTTTCCTTCTCCCTTAATTGGAAAACCAATGGGCTTTGTAAATCCGTATGCTTCTAATTTCTCAATAAATTTTTCTGGTTGATGGTCATAATGCTTTCGAATTAACTTTACAACCCCCACATTGGAAGAAACCTCCAAAACCCTGGCCGCAGAGATCTTTCCATAACCACCTCTATGAGAATCTTCTACCTTGGAGCCATGAATGTAAATTCTACCCTTTCCCGTGTCTACGACCGTGGAAGTATCAATCATTTTATCATCTAAAGCCGCCATTAAACTCGCCAACTTAAATGTTGATCCTGGTTCGTGACTTTCCCAAACGGCATAGTTTCTCTTTTCGTAATATTTCCCTTTTTTAGTTCTACCTAAATTAGAAATTGCTTTAATTTCTCCTGTTGCAGTTTCCATTACCACCGCACAACCGTGGTCTGCCTCAAAATACTCTAACTTTCTTAACAAAGCATGATGCGTAATGTCTTGAATATTTACGTCTATTGTTGTAATAATATCATGACCATCAATGGGCTCTTTCTCATTAAAGTCGGTAATTGGTTTCCATTGATTTTTAGCAATTTTCTGCTCCCAACGCAATCCATTTTCACCTTGCATATAATCTGCAAAAGCACCTTCAATGCCCGCTTCACCTCTAAAATCATCGTAACCAATAGTTCTTTCCGCTATCTTACCTATCGGATGTGCGCGTTCCGTTCTATGTTTTGCAATAAAACCACCTTTGTAAACTCCCAAATTAAAAATTGGGAACTTTTTCATCTTTAGGTAATCCGTATACCCAATATTTCTAGCAATCAAAAAATACCTTCTTCTTTTATTTTTTGCTGCTCGTAATCTTTTCTGATAATAACTAGAGGAATGCCCAAGCATTTCAGAAAGCTCGTGCGACAAGGCTACAATATTCTCTTCAAAAATGACGCTATCTACCGTAACTAAATCCATGAAAATATTAAATTTAGACATCGAAGTTGCTAACAAATTACCATCTGCAGCATACACATTTCCCTTGTTTGCAAAAATAGTATCTTGTCTTACGGTAAGTGCTGTTGCAAGTTTTCGGTATGCCGGACCCTGGACATATTGAAGATTGACCACTCTAAAAATAATAGCAAGTAAAAACAACGTCAAAAAAGCCGCTACCAAGTAGAATTTAGTAAGAATGCTTTTTTTGTGTGTTGCCAATTTTTAATTGCTTTTATAAGTTACTTTTATTTTCTTTGGGGGGATTTGAGATGGCTTTAAACCTCTAAATATTGCTTTTTCTCTGATATTTGATTCCATTTTCATTCTCATTAGAATAGTACCAATATCTACATACTCGGCTCTTAGTTCTCGCTTCCGCTTATTTAATTCGGCTATTTTTATAACTTTCTTATCTGATTTGTGTGCACTAGAAATCATACTTAAAAGCAACACAACTATAAAGATAATAATGCGCCAATTTTTAAAAGCAGATTCGTCTGTGAGGAAACTGCCTCTTAGAAAACCATAAACTCCTTTTTTAATTTTAGACATTTTTTTGCTATATATTGTTCGCTGTTGGCCCTTCGCTATGCACGCTTTACTTCCCCTTCTTAAGGGTTGCAATTCTAAGCTTCGCACTTCTTGCCCTATTATTTACCTTCACCTCTGCTGCATTTGGCACTATAAGCTTTCCAACCTTTTCCATAGGAACCTCTATGTTCCCGAAAAAGTCTTTTTCTGGCTCTCCAATAAACAAACCCGTTCTTATAAATCTTTTCACCAAACGATCTTCTAAAGAGTGGTAAGAAATAACACTTAATCTTCCTTCTTCTTTTAATAAACTTGGCATTTGCAATAAAAATTCTTTTAACACTTCTAATTCTTCATTCACCTCAATTCTAATGGCTTGAAATATCTGTGCTAATATTTTATGTGCTACTGCATTGGGTAAAAATTCCTGCAGTGCTTCCCTTAACTGAAAACTGGTCTCAATTTTTTCTTCTTTTCTTTTTTCTATAATTGTTTTAGCGATGTTTCTAGAATTTCTCAACTCGCCATACAAAAACAATATTTCTGCGAGCTTTTCTTCAGAATAACTACCGATAACTTCCTTCGCGGAAATTTTAGATTTCTGATTCATTCTCATGTCTAAATCGCCATCAAAGCGCGTAGAAAAACCTCTTTCACCGGCATCAAATTGATGAGAAGAAACACCTAAGTCAGCCAAAACACCGTCTACTTTCTTCACTCCATGAAACCTTAAAAATCTTGAGATGTATCTAAAATTTTCTGGAATTAAAGTAAAACGCGCATCGGCTATAACATTTTCTAAAGCGTCTGGATCTTGATCGAAGCCAAACAACCTTCCGTTCTCGCCAAGTCTGCTTAGAATTTCTACAGAATGACCGCCACCACCAAAAGTAACATCGATGTACACACCGTCTTCTTTAATCGCTAAAGCAGCTACACTTTCTTTTAATAAAACCGGACTATGATATTTCATCTAATTCTGTATTTCCCATTACTTCTTCCGCTAAATCTGCAAAATCTAAAGCAGCAGCATCAATTGCTTTTTCATATTTATCTTTGTCCCAGATTTCTATGATATTAACTGCAGAAGACAAAACCACTTGTTTTTTAATTCCTGCAAACTCACACAAATCTCTTGGAATTAGAACCCTCCCAGCAGCGTCAAATTCTACGATCTTTACCCCCGCTGTAAATCTTCTAATAAAATCATTGTTCTTTTTAACAAACTTATTTAGCTTGTTAATTTTTTCCATCATTAAATTCCATTCTTCCATAGAATACAATTCTAAACAGGGTTGAAAGACAGCTCTTTTTATGACAAAACCCTCACTTAAAATTGGTTGCAACTGCTTCTTAAGAGCAGATGAGAACAAGACCCTGCCTTTAGAATCTGCCTTACATTCATATGTACCAATTAAGTTTATCACGAATACGTCTTGCTTTTATAGATATCAAAAATATATAATTTTTACCACTTTTTACCACATAACACCACTTTGTTGATAACTAATTGTTTTTTAGACTAAAAAAGTGATTCTAAGTGTCTTAAAAATTGAGTTAGAGTGATTTACGAAAACGATATTTATGTTATAAAAAAGAATTACATTTGCCGCTAAGGAAAACGAATTGAATGATGACTGACAAGTTAAAAACCGAAGGGAAATTTACATATGCAGAAGCAGGAGAAGGACCTGTTATTATTGTTTTACATGGATTAATGGGAGCCTTAAGTAACTTTGGCGATACATTTGAACACTTTTCTAGCAATGGCTATAAAGTTTTAATTCCTGAACTACCGCTATACTCACTTCCTCTTATAAAGACAAATGTTAAAAATTTGGCTGATTTTCTAAGAGAATTTATGGAACTTAAAAAAGTAGACAGTGCTATTTTACTGGGAAACTCTTTAGGGGGCCATATTGGACTCTACTTTACAAAACACCATCAAGAAATGGTGAAAGCACTCGTTTTAACAGGAAGTTCTGGTTTGTATGAGAAAGCAATGGGAGATAGTTTTCCTAAAAGGGGAAACTATGAATATATAAAGGAGAAAACGCAAGGTGTTTTTTACGATCCAGCAATTGGCACGAAAGAAATGGTGGACGATGTTTTTAAAATAGTAAACGATCGAAGTTCTGTTATTAGAACTTTAGCAATTGCTAAAAGTGCTATTCGCCACAACATGTCTGGTGATTTACCTGAGATGAAACAACCTACCTGTTTAATCTGGGGAAAACAAGATGTTGTTACGCCGCCTGAAGTTGCTGTAGATTTTAATAAAATTCTACCTGATTCAGATTTATTTTGGATTGATAAATGTGGACATGCTGCAATGATGGAAAGACCACTAGAATTTAACACAATTCTTCACAAATGGCTTCTCGCTAGAAACATATAATCTAATGAAAATTAAGTCTGCAGAATTTATAATGAGTAACAGCAATGTTACCAAAGCGCCGCAAGAAAGAATGCCAGAGTACGCCTTTATTGGCCGT
>Ga0307996_1000475_pt1 | contig 10539 bp, 15 predicted proteins | sample Davwhametageno35_FD_203143 | JGI IMG/M metagenome (GOLD analysis project Ga0307996, IMG submission 203143) | Marine microbial communities from Davis Island wharf, Antarctic Ocean - #35 | ecosystem: Environmental > Aquatic > Marine > Unclassified | place: Antarctic Ocean: Davis Island wharf...
ATGGAATTATTTACTAGGGGTAATAAATCAAGTGCAGTCGAATTACCTGTTATTAATTTCTGTAATATTCATACACAACGATTATTAAATAAGGGCACACCAAAGGAATTAATCTATAATTTAGAGGAATACAAAACTGAGATATCGTCTAAAGTAAAATGGCACGAGACACATAAAGATTCTGAACACGTACCGACTACTGTTTCAGATGTAAAAGAATTAGAAAACTTAGAATTTCCAGTCATAGCAAAACCTGACAATAGATTTTCAGGCCAAGGTATCATCAAGATAGATACTCTTGAAGATGCCAAAGACATGGATCTTTCTGATTTTGAGGTTTTTAGTGAAAAGATAGATATTTCAGAAGAGCATAGAATAATGATGTGGAGAGGCGAGCCTGTGATGTGGGTACAAAGAGTACATGGTAATAAGGAGACTAAGGAAATGACTAAGAAAAAAGAAGATAAACTTCTTTTTAATTATGTGTTAAAGGATTTGAAAAATATGTCAGAAAATTGGCAGCCAGTATTTGACGAAATGGCAAAAGCACATAAGTCTTTAGACATATATTCAATAGATTTAATGGTTGATAAAGAAGGAAAACCATGGGTTGTAGAAATGTCCTCAGAGTTTGCTCCTTTGTATGGTGTGATGTCATTTTATTACAAAAAAGTTTATCAAGATCATTATGGTAAAAAACTAAATCCTAATGACGAGGCTCAAGTAAACATGTATCAAAAGAAAGATATTGAAACTACCATTAATTTCGATAAACAAAGATTCAAATAGTTTTTTTTAGTGCCATTCCTAGTATTATTAGGGCGATATATATCTAAGATTACTAAAAAATACAGCGCATAAATGGCAAACAAAATCAAGTATAATTTAGATGCAGATAAAAATTCTTTGAACATTCAAAAATGGTCATTGGGTTTACGTGGATCTGGAATGGGTCCAACATCAACCACAGGTTTCTATAATGGTTTAACAATTCCACCAGGTGGATTTGTAGTGTATTCTGATAATATAAATATTAGGTCAGCATCTGATGATAAAGAATTAATATTCATTTTAAATAAATTAGGAGCAGGAGTTTTAACTCTTACTGATGGGTTAAAGTGGGCTAAAAACAACGGTCATCTAGTATTAAATGATTCATTTGGAAATATAACAACAGACGGATTAGTAACCTATTTGGATGCTAAGCATGTTTCATCATATCCTGGCGGTGCCGTATGGTATAACTTACATGGAGAATCTAAGCCACTTGAAGAATTGAAAGTACTAGGTATTTCTCACAATAACGATCCACGATATCCACTCGGTAAATATTTTAGCGACCACTCTGACTTTACACTCACTGAAGATTTAGTAGCAATGGACGTTGCATATGTAGTTGCAACATATGATTTGGTCATAGCGGATCACTATGTATGGTCAGTGCCTAGCAATACGATGTCTAGATTAAAAGAAATAGTAGATTTAGGTGTTTCATGTATTGCAGTTGGTAATGATACACGAACTAATGTGTTTGTGAGTGAGTATGATAACTCGAAAAGCATACACAACGCACATACAATTAAAGTAGAGAGCGATTCTTCAATAGGATTGTATAACAAACAATATACTAACCATGGATCTGCTGATCTATATGGTGGAATAGTATCATTAAAGAATGGAGCAAAGGCCATTTACAAAAGAACAGATGTAGATTTAATAACAGGATATATTTATGGAAACACTCAATTCGGATCTGCATTGTATTTTGATCAAGAAGGATTTAATACCGTATCAAATAATGAAATATTCCAATCTGCATTCAAACACGTTACCAGAAATATAGGTAATAAAGCTAATTTCGTAAATGATCCAGTATTTGATAACTCTACAAAATCTTTTTCATTCGACGAAAATAATGAATTTTTTAGCTTATCAAAAACATCTACAGAAAATCTAGCAGGTGATGTTACTTTATTAGGCTTCTGTAAACAAGATTCTACTGGTGCTCCGCATCAAACCTTATTAACCACTGCTCTTAATTACAGAAATGGTGTAAAATTAATGAGCAGATATCATGGCCCAGCTTCATTTTGGATAGGTAATTCAGATGGTACTGATAGTTATTTATTGAGTTCTGGCGTAGATATAACAAATGATGGTTTATGGCATCACCTTGCTGCAACCAGAAATTCTACAACCGGAGAAATAAAAATATATGTGGACGGTGTACTTAAAAATACAGCTATTTCATTTAAAGGAAATTTAAGTATGGAGGGTGATGCTGCGGTTGGTGTTGATTATCATTCAGCTGGTTATGCATATTACGGAAGTATATCATCTGTTAAATCATATAATCGTGTTTTATCAATATCTGAAATTCAAAGAGATTACTATGGATCAAGCATAAGCATACCTAGTACATCACAACCATATATAGTATTAGATCCTGCTAATATAAAATCGTTTCATACAGGAGACGCTAAAATCACTAGCCTGGGAAGTGGAGCAGATCAATATATAATAGAAGGTGAAGGAACAAAGAGTCCAGATCATGGTGGAATTTTAAAACTAAATGCTGGTAGAATCTATAGAGCATCACCATCGTGGTATGGTAAAATGGCAATTAGTTGGTGGATGAAAACTAACACAGCTCCATTGTCTAGATTCTATACTGAAAGTAATAGAGGTCCAAGTGGTTGTGCTAGGATATATTCAGACATATTATCCAATGGTATATTTAGATTTAGATGTTGGGATAACTCTTCATCTAGGCATGTAGATTTTAACGGAAGTGTGTCAGTAGACTCAAAAACAAATGTTGCGGATGGAAAATGGCACCATGTCACTTGTCAGTGGTCTAATGGATCAGGAAATCAGCCAAGAGGCATATATGTTTATGTCAACGGTTTATTAGAAGGACATACTGAATGTATAGGTAATGACGGATCATATGCACATCAACACCTTGGTGGAGTATCAGGTTGTTTAGGTGAAATAACAAGCACTACAGATTTTGGACCAATTATACAATATACTAATTATAATCTAACAGGTGATGAGGTCTATGAAAATTATAGAGCACATGCCGTTAGATTTAAATAATAATAATACACTATGGAAATAATAAGAAATGAAAATACATTTAATGTAGTCGAAAACGATGTTGTACTATACGCTGCAATGTCACTAGAAGAAGCTAACGGTTTTATAGATTGGAAAAATAGACCACCTGAAGATTCAGGAAGTAACGAAGAATGTGTTACTTGCTAAAATAATAATTTAAACAAAATGATATATGTGCATATAACATATATCAAACGTTGAATATGCATACTAATTTAAACAACAAAATGCGGTCATCGTTTAAAAATAATAATAAACTTGGACAAATTCCAGTTAATTAAAAGATAGATATAACTTAAAAATAAGAATTATGGTAGAACCTAATATGAAATGTATGATGATAAATGTATGGATACATCACATGCAAGCTGATGAATTATTTGATTTCTTAAATGAAAGAATTGATTCTGCACCATATTACTGGTTAAACGAAGCATCTGTGCCAACTTCAATTACTGGAGGGTATATAATGGTTTCGTTAACATATGAGTCTTATTCTCATCTATCTTCTAATAGGAATTGGGATGAAGCACCAGGTTGGATAACTCAATAATATGAAATATACAAAAAAACAAGAAATGAAAGCGTTCCTTTTAAATCATAAAGGAACTAAGTACAAATCAGATACCCTTATAGGTATTATTTGGCAGTTTATTACAAAAAAGAAATAAACTTTTTTAAGAAATTATGTATAAAGAACGTCTAGGTTAATCCTTAGACGTTTTTTTAGGTTTAAATATTAAAAATAAATTATGTATACATTAAGCGAACTTCAACAGATGATCTTCATAGACATCGAAACCAGTACAAGAAAAGAAACATTTCAAGAAGTAATAGATGAAAATCCTGCACTAGAAGAATACTGGAATTTAAAAACTTCTCAATTAAGAGAATCTCAACCAGAAACACTAAAAGATTTTGCTGATCCTCATAAAATGTGGTCACGTATGGCAGGTTTATATCCAGAATGGGGCAGAATTGTTTGTATTTCTATGGGACAATTGAAGTTTGATGAAACAGGATTTCCTTATGATTTCAAAGCTGTTTCTTATCATGGGAATAATGAAGATGATCTACTTAAAGAATTTTCACAAACTGCAACCAAGATCATGCAGAAATACCCTAAGATGAAATGGGTAGGTCATAACATAAAGGGTTTTGATTTACCATACATTATAAAAAGATCTCTTATAAATGATGTTGTAGTACCTAATGCATTTCATTTACATAAACAAAAACCATGGGAAAACTGTCTCTTAGACACTCAAGATGTTTGGAAATTCGGTGGATGGAATTCTGCTAAATTAGGTTTGATTTCAGAATTATTAGGTATACCTTCTCCTAAAGATGCAATGTCAGGACCAGAAGTTAATGAATACTATTGGAATGATAGATTAGAAGAAATAAAAACATATTGCGAAAAGGATATTCAAGCTACCGCTAACATCATGCTTAAAATGTCAGGCATGGATATAATCGTAAAGTAAAACATAAAAAATTATGACAGAAGAAGAATTAAGAAGTATGATGAGAGGCTATATACAAGATGCCACTCAATCAGAGGTACCCAACATAACTCTACTAAATAGAATGATGGAGGACATTGAAGAGTATGCAAACCAAAGAGTTGTTGATGAGTTGGAGAAGATACCTCAATTAATGATTCAGCCCTTGGGCGAGGAGATTAGATTAAGTTCCTATTATGTATTAAAAAGAATTAAAGAACTAAAACAATAGATATAGAAATTAAAGAACATGAAAATATATGTTAAACATATCTCTTTTTTAATACTAGCATTGATTTCGCTAGCATGTGATGCACCTCCTGTTTATACAGATTATAGTGAATATGAATCAACTCTTATATCACCGGAAACTAAAATAATAGAAATCAAGACGCTTGAACTCATCAATGTATATAGAACTTCATTGGGTTTAAATCAATTACAGCACATGTCTGTGATAAAATCTGTAGCAAATAAACACACTACAAATATGATCGCACATGGTACAATATCACATGATGGATTCGATTTTAGAAGTAATTATATCATACACAAAACAAATGCAATTGCAGTCTCTGAAAATGTCGCGTACGGATATTCTAATGCACATGACATGGTTACTGCTTGGATAGCTAGTACGGGTCATCGTAGAAACATAGAAAGCAATTCAACACATTTCGACATATCAATAGAGGTAGACGGCATGTGCAGATGGTATGCAACGAATATTTTTATTAGAGAATAATTGTTCGTAACTTTTAAAAATAAACAGCAAATGTCTTTCCCCTTTCAATATAAAGTTGTATATTAGTGGTATAATTAAAACAGAACCCTTTAACAGAATACGATATGGCAAAACAAACACCATTAGAATTGGCAAGAGAATTAGTAGAAAAACATCATGATGTATATCAACTTGAAAGTCTAGCTGTAGAGCATGCGTTATTAACAGTAGATGAAAAGTTTAAAAGTATTAAAGATTCTTTTGGTGGAAATACTAAAACTAGCATTAAGCTAATGAAGCTATCAAAAGCATATAAAGAATTATTAGAAGTTAAACAAATACTACAGAACCCTTTAACAGAATACGATATATAAAACATGAGCGATTTTAACGACGAAGACTTCAACATGGACGACTTCATGAATGAAAGCAATAGCGATTTCGAAATGAAATTGGAAGAATACAGAGATAACATGATGGCTCTTGCAATTGAAACCAATTACAAAAACATAGAAGTCAATGGTATTAACGAATATCACCTCAGGCACCTAAGTGTTGGTCAACTAGTAGATCTTAATGAAACATTTAAATTAATGATCTCTCACTTTGAAGAACTAGAAGATTATGAAAAGTGTGCTACCGTTTTAAAACAACTGACGATTGTAAGAGATGCCTTATCTCAAAAAAACGTCATCATTTAACACTATCCCCACTAACATTGTATCGTTTTATTGATACATAAAGAAAGACATCTACACCTTGAAAAAATCCGGTTTATTATTTAATTTACTGTGCTCGGCACTAGTAATTTTATTACCACTAGCATTATATACAGAAACAGGAAAATTAGAATATTCATTCAGTGCATATTATAATACTTCAGCATTTTACATATTAACATGTGGACTATTATTAGTTGCTTTTAGTTTTTTAGTAAGCGAAAATATAACATCTGGATTATTATTAATAGGTGTTGCATTATTTGATACGTATGAATATACTATAGTACATAATTTATTCGCTTCATTGTTTTTTCTACACACAACATATCATATAATTAATGATAAAAGATATGGCATATTAGGAGTTCCCATAATAATTTCAGCATTCTTTATACCTTACATAACATTGTTTTGGTTTGAAGTAATAGCAGTAATTTGTTTAGGAATACATGGCGTTCTTTACTCTTTAAAAAAGCTAAAATTAATAGAAAAAAGACGTAGATTAAAGCAGTGATAGTGATATATATTATTGAAAACAATTAAACAAAATCATTAAAGATATATGGGGGGAGAGTTCAATCTAAGTGATTACATAGAACGGGTATATGTAATTCACATGTCTGACAAGACTGAAAGAATGGAAGTATTAGAACAAGAATTAAATAAAATTATTTTTAAAGATGGTAAATCTTTGAAGGAACATGTGGAAATAGTAGAAGCAGTAAATGGTAGACAACTTAAAAGAGAAGATGATGATATAACAGATCAATATTATAGTGTTAAATACCACAACGACATATATACACATAAAGTATGGAACGGTGTGTCGGATTTAGATGCTAGACTAATATCTGTTTCAGAACCTGAAAAAGGAATATCACATTCTCATGTAAAAGTATGGAAACAATTTCTAGATTCTGGAGCTGAGACAGCTTTCATCATGGAAGATGATGTTAGATTTAAAGATGGATTCTTATCTAGTTTAAAGGCATCTGTAGAAGAAGCAGGCAACGATTTCGATATAATTTATCTTTCATTATTACCAGCAGGTGATTCATTTGAAGCAAAATCTCATTCTGAACATTTACTTAGAGCAAAAAAAGGAGTGTGGTGGCTATCTGGTTATATCATATCAAGGAAATACGCACAAAAATTAATATCGAGATTGCCGGTGGTAGGTCCAGTTGATTTATGGATTAATTATCAATTTGATGAATCTAATGTATTTATAAATCCTAAAAGACCTGTCATGCAAAGGCAAGAGCTTACGTCTAGTAATGAATATTCATATTGGCAACATGTAAGACATTTTAGCAATGTATTTAGAGGTAAACGTAAAAAAGATATATAATACATGAAGCATATAAAACTATTTGAAGAATTTACAGCCAATAGAGTAACATGTGATAATTGTGGGTGGAGCTGGCGACTACAAGAAGGCGGAAATGATGTTTATGTATGTCACGAATGTGATCACGATAATTCACCTACCTTTATTAAAGAAGCAGAAGAAAAATCAACATCTAGAGAAAAACTAGAAAACTCTGCAGTTAATACTGGATTAGATAAAAAAGCCAAAGCTTCGGGTGTTTCAATAGGTATATTAAGAGCAGTAATGAGAAGAGGTATGGGTGCATGGAATTCAAGTCACTATGAAGGTATGTCACAAGAAGGTTGGGGATATGCTCGTGTAAATGGATTCCTAGAAAAAGGAAAAGGAACATGGGGTGGAGCTGATGCTGATTTAGCCAAAGAAGTAATTGCAAGTGGTAACGATAAGAAATTGCCATATAAAGAAAAGGATTAACATGAAAAAATTAAAATTATTTGAGCAATTTGTCTCTGAAAAAACTAGCGGTAAATTAATTAAACCTAAAAGAGGAAAGATTACAAAATTTGATTATAAAAAATATCCAGAATTATCTGGAGAATTTTATGATTTAATTGCTACAGCATACGCTGAAATTGGAGGACATGCAAAAATAAAATCACCTGACGATGTATTCGCAGATCCTGATTGGAATTATTGGGAAGGATTGGATATTCATGGTGATGAAGATTTTGATATGGTCATGTTTGGAAAGAAAACTAAATTCGGTGTTAAATTTTCTGGAGTTGGACATGATGGAACAAGTCCTGCTAAAAGGGCTTATATAACAGCAAGAGGTAAAGATCTTAATAAACCAGGATTCTATATAGAAGTTTCAGGTAAAATCGCAGACATCTTAATTGGTAAATATAACGTTCCAGTTGTTTCAGATCATGCTGCAGTAGAAAAAGTTCTAGGAAAAAAGATTGAGTGGTTAGGAAATATAGAAGGTGAATTAGGAAATGGTTGGTATTCTAGAAAACTAGGAGGATCATATCACAATAAAGTACTTATAGGTAAACCTAAAGTTTAAAAATAATACTGATAATATTTTTTTATATCAATAATTAGTGGTATATTAGCAGTATAATAATAAAAGAAAGAATGAAAATAGCATATTTACATGGATTAGAATCTAGCATTGATGAAAAAGATCCTAAGATTATATTCTTAAGAGAAACATTCAATGAAGTGTTTGCGCCATCTATCGCGTATAGAAACGACTACACATATGAAAGATTACATTCAGTCATCAAGCAACTAAAACCAGATGTAATAGTAGGATCATCTATGGGTGGATACTTTGCATATTTAATTGGAAGTCAATTAGGAATAAAAACTATTCTATTCAACCCTGCAGTTGAAGATAGAGAATTTGATCCAATTGTCGATGACTCCGGTCTGAAAAAGTCAAAGCATAACGTATATTTAGGTAAAAGCGATAACGTTGTTAGTGGAAAGGCAGTAAGAAATTACTTTAAAAAGAATGCAATTGGTAGTTTTAAATACAGATCATATGATGGAGGTCATAGAGTACCTGAATCAACATTTATTAATGCTATTAAATTGGAAATGAATATCAAAGAGAATAATCAATCTATTATGAAGCATATAAAACTATATGAAGATTTTGCAAGCGAGAATTCTGATCTAGAAAGAATTAGAAATTTCGGAGGTAAATTAGAAGATATGCATTCATGGTTAAGTAGGAAATTAAAAGAACAAGGATTAGACGGTGAAACAAATCCGTATAAAGACACTATAATGGTTAACGGTCCACAAGCGGGCCAAAAAGATAAATCAATGCCTTACCAAGATTTTCAAAACGGTGAGTCAGACTTAGTAAAAAACAGACATGGAAGATAAAACTGCAAAAGAGATCGCAATTCAATTAAAAAGAATAGCTGATGCTCTAGAAAAATCTAATAAGAATGGCGAAGTTGCTGAAAAAAGAACTGCTGTTCTAGAGAAGCTACAAGAAAAGAATCTTAGAGCTGATCTTAGAGGAAAGACAACCACAGATACACAACATACTTCACCTAATTTAGATTAGAAATGGACCCGTATAATGTATTAGGCTTAGATAAAACAGCTACGCATGATGAGATTAAAAAATCTTATCGTAAATTAGCCAAAGAACATCATCCTGATAAGAATGGCGGAGCCGATGCTAAATTTAAAGAGATTGCTGAAGCATATGAAAAGATAGGAGACGAGTCTCGTAGACAAAAATATGATAGTACTTCAGGATTTCAAAACTTCTCAGGTTTTGATGGTCGTACAAATATGGCAGACATGTTTGACCAGGTTTTTGGTAATGCATTTAATACACAACATTCTAAAAAAGGATTTGATCTAAGACTTGATTTACATATGTCATTCGATGAAGCATATCATGGTACTTCTAAACAGTTTGCTGTCAATGATCAAAATATCAAAGTGGATTTTAAACCTGGTTTAAAAACAGGTATGAAATTAAGGGTTCCTGGTAAAGGTCAGCCTCACCAATATAACACCACGCTGCCACCTGGCGATCTAATAATAAACATACATGTTATATTTAATAAATCTTGGATATTACAAGGAGATGATATTTGGATAGAACTTAATATAGATTGGTGCGATATATTCTTAGGAACTAAAATAATTGTGAATACACCATCTGGTGACATAAATTTAAACATTCCTGTTAATAGTTTTCCAGGTAAGACGCTTAGGATAAAAGATAGGGGTTATCCAATATATGGAACAGAACTAAAGGGTGCTATTTTATGTAAATTAAATGCTAAATATTCTACGCTTAACGACAAACAACTTGAATATATAGAGAAAGTAAAGAACTCTTAATATGAATATGGAAGATTATTTCTCAGATAGCAACAAAGACAAACCGTGGTTCAAGATAATTGATGGAATTATCGTGAATGACGAGGGATTGTTCTTTAATGCATTATACATGGCAATGACCAGTCATCCAACCTATGTAATAGCTTCTGATTTAGAAAATGATAGGAAAGATATAATACTAGCAGCAATGTTAGATTACTTTGAAACAAAAGAAGAGTTTGAAAAGTGCGCAAGCATTTTCAAAATAAA
>Ga0307996_1000484_pt1 | contig 10434 bp, 4 predicted proteins | sample Davwhametageno35_FD_203143 | JGI IMG/M metagenome (GOLD analysis project Ga0307996, IMG submission 203143) | Marine microbial communities from Davis Island wharf, Antarctic Ocean - #35 | ecosystem: Environmental > Aquatic > Marine > Unclassified | place: Antarctic Ocean: Davis Island wharf...
ATTCACTAGCAGAAATATTCTTTAAATTTTTAAATATGCGATTAAAACTTGAAAAAGAATTAAAGCCAGTATCATAACAGATTTGAGCAATACTTTTTTCTCCATTAATTAGCATCTGACACGCTTTGTTAATTCTAAATTCTCTTATGAATTCAAAGGCTGTTTTACCTGTTCTGCTTTTAAAAAATCTACAAAAAGAATTCGTAGTCATATGAGATACTTGAGCTAAATCATCTAAAGAAATATCTTTTGTATAATTTTCAGAAATATATTCAATTACTTTTTTAGTTCTATCCTCTCCTTTTACGGAAAGTTTCAAAGAAAAATTTTCACTTGCTAAATATTGGAATTTACTTTCATTTGCTAATATCTGAAGTACTGAAATTAAATGAATAATTTTATCAGCGTCTTTGCTTTCAGCAAGCAATATCAATTTTTCTTTCACCTTTCTAATTGTTTCTTTTGAAAACAATACTCCTCTATTACCAGATTTTAAAAAACGATCAATATTAGAAAATTCTGGAATTGAAAAAAAATTAAGACCACTTAAAGTATTCCCAAACTTTACAACAATATAATCAACTTTGTCTAGCGTATTTTTTTCTTCATTTTTAAATAGATGTGGTAATCCTGATCCTAAAAAAACAAGTTCTTCATCCTTAAAATGATGCATATGGTCTCCGACAATTCTAACACCTTCACCTTTAATGGTAAATAAAATCTCATATTCTTCGTGATAGTGCCAGTGCACACCAAAATAAGGAGATTTCTTTCGCTCCACGTAAAAAGACTCGAAAATTGAAATACGTGATGGATGATATTCTAATTTCAAAACAAAAAATTTACATTTAGTAAAAATTGAAGATAAATTAATTTTATCAAAAAATATAGATTTTATCTAATAATATGATAAAATCTATATTTATTAGGTAATTTAAGGTTCTATTTAAGAATATTAATTAATTTTCTGGAAAATTCATTTCTTATTGCTTTATAATTAGCATTGTTAGCTAAATTATACCATTCATTTTCATCTACTCTGTGGTCATATAATTCTAAAGAACCATCGGAATAACGAATAAATCTAAAATCTTTAGATCGCAGAGATATGTGCTGGTTTTTAGGTTTTTTTGTTTTCCAACTAGAAATGATCGTTAAAGCTACATCTGGTCCAGACCAATTTTTGGTTTTAGGGTTTTCTATAAATGCTTTAAGGCTAAAACCGTCTAATTCGGCTCCTTTTTCAGTAATTAAAGTGCTGCCTTTTAGATTACAGAAATCTTGAATAGTGGGGTATATATCAACTAAACTTACCGGATGTTGTACCACTTTTCCTGCGGTGTTTTTAAAATCTGGATGCCTAATAATTAATGGAACTCGTGTAGATTCTTCCCATAATGAATATTTAAAGAGATAGTCTTTTTCGCCCATATTATATCCATGATCACTAAAGAGCATAACAATAGTATTTTCTTTAAATTTACTGTTATCAAGAGCTGTTATGGCTTTTCCAACCATATCATCAGCAAAGGCTACACTTGCTAAATAGGCTTGTGTGTATTTCCTTAAGGCTTCTGATACACTTGAATATGAAGATGTTAATGTTCTAAAGGCAGTTCTGCCTCTTGGTTCTTTATTTGTGTTATTTGCTAATTTTGTATCGCTTTTATCATTTTCTTTAATTGTAGGAATTTGCACAGACTCTAAAGGAAACATGTCATAATACTTTTGTGGCACTACTAGAGGAGTATGTGGTCTAATATATCCAACACTTATAAAAAACGGTTTAGAGCTATTATCATTCTCTAATGTTTTGATTTTATGCGCTAACCATGCTGCACTCTTCTCATCAGTCAATAAATCTCGATTGTTCTCATCAACATACTTAAAATGACTTTTGGTTTTCCAATGTGTATTTCTCCACCCATTATAACCAGGTGCATCTGCTGTAGGTAGTATATTTGGCACATCTGCTAAAGAAGCAAATGTTGCATCTAAAGGTCCTAAGATACCCATGGCCTCCGGACATGAAGGATGTAATGTAGCCTTTTTTCCATTAAACGCCATGGGCCCATAATCAGCAATTACTCCCACTTTATCCCAAGCCCCTTTTTTACTGGTGTGAAATACTTTCCCTGTTTGATAGGTCTTATAACCATTGCTGCTCATGTATTCTGGAATAGATTTAGAGTTCATGGAAATTTCATTTTTTTGCCAGTTTCCAAATCCCCAATTACCAGAAGTAGTCGGTAAAAGACCAGTCATAAAACTCGCTCTTGAAGGAGCGCAAACGGGTACATTGCTATGTGCATTCTTAAACAAAACCCCTTCTCCTGCTAGCTTATCAATATTTGGTGTTCTTGCTTGAGGATGCCCCCCCATAACACCAACATAATCGTTGAGGTCGTCTAAAATAATCATTAATACATTCGGTTTTTCTTGTGAAAAAATGAATGAAGTGAAGAAGATAATTAGTATTCCGGTATAATTTTGAACTATTTTTGTCATTGTTTAATTCTTAATTTGATATTCGATAGTTATATAAATTATAATTTATTTGTCTCATATAATTTATGAGTTGATAGTAAGGCGTGTCAAGTTCAGACACGATACCACAATTTGCATTTTCTCCAACAACACTTCGTCCTGCAGTTGTAGAATTGCCCCACATAAACCAATGTGCGCCAACACAATTGGGGTCTCGAAGGCCACTTTCAATAAAATTTTTATATTTCTCGCCTCTGTTACGTTGGTCAGAAGCATTTCCTAGTCCTGGGTAAAATTTACCGCTATCTAAAGCCCCAAAGTTGAATTCTGAAATGATATAAGGTTTATCAAAAGTATCACTTCCCGGGTACTTAAAGCCAACGAGTTCATTATCGTACTGATTAAGAGAAATAATATCTAAATATTGAGCACCAATAGGTACATTGTATTTGTTTCTATGTTTACCGTTAACATGCCATCGGCAACCTAAATACAAACTTCCAGGAGACCATTTATCAATAGCCTCTTTAATTGTTTTAAAATAAATATGACATAGGTTTTCATAAAATTGAATATTCACTTTTTCAAATGCTTTTAGATTCATTTTATTACTGTTTCTTTCAAGTTCACTCCAATTAGAAAAATTTGCGTTTGTTACAGTATTAAAAATCGAAATATCTTTAATTTCCTTTTTTAGTAATTTGATATATTCTTTTTTGCCAAAAGTTCCCTTTGATTTTAGCACTTTAGATGCCATCTCATTAGGTTCGAACCAATGCATTTCATTGTCAACAAAATACCCTAAAAAATAAGGGTCTTTATTTATTTTAACTGCTTTACGTTTTATTGCATTATGTACATTGTTAGCCCAATTAGGATGATATACATCTGGAAATTTATCGATTAATATAGTACTTCGAGTACCTACGTATGCCGTGTAGGGAACACGCTTTTCTTTTTGGATTTGATGTACCTCTTCAAAAGACCATCCTCCAAAGGTATTTAAACCCCAACTTTTCATACGACGTAAACTTTTTTCAACATACACTATTGGTTTCATCTCTCCGTATTTTTTATATAAGTTGGCTGCACCAAAATTATATTCCTTTTTTTTATAAAATTTGCCATAAATAGGATCGGATTTTAAGGGTAAATATTCAAAGAAATGTTCTCTTTTTGAGTAAGGTGTCATTACGTTTAATTTTCCCGCTGAATTTACGCCTGAAGACCAAAATAGGTTCCCTAAAGGATTTACAATCCACCATTTTCCATCCAATTTCTCAGTTCTAAACTGTCCTGTTGCTTTTAATTTAGGACCATTTTTAAAGCCTCCAAATGCATCCCATTCGCTAGACTTTTCATGAGCTTTTAAATCTTTTAACTCGGTTTGTATAACCTCTTTAAACTGGGCATCTGAACTAAATTTCCCATTCCAATTAGCGTGTTTATATTGTCCATATTCATCAATAAAAGGAAAAAAATCTTCTGAATTGTTTACATATAATTTCGATTTAGAAGGTTTATTTGTTTGGATAGAAACGAGTACCAAGTCTTTGTTTTCTGGTGAAGCAGGAAACTTAATTTGAATCTTTTTAGATAGTTTTAAATCAAAAGATCTTGCAAAAGAGATTCCATCTGGCATGCCACGCATATTAGGGAAATCTTTATGCATTTTGGGGTAATTCTTCTTTCGGGTTGAATAGTCCGGTAGCAAAAGACTATTGTACACTCTAGTTTCTCCGGGTTTAATCCAGCCGATAGTCCAAAGAGCCTTACTCCACTTATTGTTTTCTTTTTTCCCTGAAATAATAGGGTCAAAACGAACTGTTTCTGTCCCGTTATTTTTAATAGTAAATGACACATAAACCCATGCTGTTAAATCCCACTCACCATTTATTGTTAATAGAGCCTCCTGGTTTTTATTGATTTTGATGGTAAGACCATTTTCACTTGGGCTAATTACAGCATTTTTAGCCTTTACAATTTGCGCGGTGTTTGCTCTTGTGAAATCAAAAAATATTTCTGTATTATTTTGAGAAAATCCCTTAACTGGAATAAATAATAATAGTGTTAATAATAAGTTTTTTATATTCAATGCATTTGTGTTTTTAAAAAGTAGCTTCATTATTCCATGTTGTTTTTATATAAATCTTGTGCCTCTTTTGTAATACCTAATTTTTGCTCCACCAATTATCTTCTCCCAAAGCAGGGAAAACGCGCTCTTTTAATTCTTTATTCCAATTGTTCCATTCTTTTTGAAGGTCTTTATGAATTTTTAATTTTTCTGATTTTAGGTTTTTTGATTCTGAAACATCAATTGAAAGATCAAACAATTTTGGAGTCTCTTGATCTTGTTTTTTATTGGCGACAAGTTTGTAGTTTCCATGCCTTATAGCCATTGCATTTTGTTCCCTTTTTCTCCAGAATAGATAATCATGTGGAGCGCCATTATTTTTTCCAGTTAAAAAAGGAATTAAGTCAACTCCATCCAAAGGTCTTTCTGGGTTTATTTTAACATTGGTTTGAGCTACAATAGTTGCCATAATATCTAAAGAAGAAACTGGGTTTTTATAAGAATTTCCTTCAGGAATCACACCTTTCCACCGAATTGCAAAAGGTACTCGGACGCCTCCTTCAAAAAGATCTCCTTTTAAACCTCTTAATGGCCCATTGTCTGAGGCATTGTTGCGCGCTCCTCCATTGTCTGATAAAAATACGATGATGGTATCTTCATCCAAACCCTGTTCTTTTAACGCAGCTAATACACGTCCTACACCATCATCTACAGCGCTTACCATGGCAGCATAGGTTTTTCTTTTTTTATCTTTAATATTTGGAAAACGGGATAGGTACTTTTCAGAAGCCTGCAATGGAGTATGGGGCGCATTGTATGCCAAATACAACATAAATTGCTGGTCATCTTTAACTTGTTTATCTATAAAATTTACAGCGGCATTACTGAATGCATCCGTTAAATATTCTTTTATTTCTACAGGCGCTCTATTTTCTATTATTTTAGTACTGTACCATTGCCATTTTTTTTTAACTTCGGATAAGTTGTTTAGCGTTAACTTTTCAGGAAAATAATGATGACCTCCAGAAAGAAATCCATAGAAATAGTCAAAACCTCTTTCTAAAGGGTGAAACACAGCATTTGTTCCCATGTGCCATTTACCAATAATTGCAGTATTATAATTCGCTTTTTTTAACACTTGTGCCATCGTCTCTTCTTCAATAGGCAAACCAGCAATGGGGTTATTAGGGTCTATAGATGGATTGGTGGTAAAACCAAAACGATCTTGATAACGCCCTGTTAAAAAACCAGCTCTACTAGGGCCACACACAGGAAATGAAACATAGCCTTCATCAAAACGAATTCCTTCATTGGCAATCCTGTCTATATTGGGTGTTGGAATATCTTTACAACCATTAAAACCAACATCGGCATAGCCCATATCATCAGTCATTATAATAATAATGTTAGGTTTGTTGTGCTGTGCGTTTAAGAACAAACTAAAAAATAGTATAGAAAAATTAAAAATAGTACCTATTTTTTTCATGTTATATTTATCCTTTTTTAATTATTTCATCCATTTCCAAACGAAGTTTTTCTTTTATTTTTTTGTATTTTTTGTCGTTGGCAACATTTTCCCATTCATAAGAATCATATTTATGATCGTATAATTCTTCTTCACCATTGCCATACCTTATATATCTCCAATATTTCGTTCTATATGAAAAATTCTGTTCTTCAGTTGGGTATTTATTTCCATAATTCCCTACAAGTGTTAATGCCCCATTTGAACCTTTCCAACCTTTAACATCGGCTAATAAAGGTCTTAAGCTAGACCCACCTAAATCTCCACCTTTCTCATTAATTTTATGGTTGCCTTTTAAATTGCATAAATCTGCAAGCGTAGGATATAAATCTATCAGAGATACAGGTTGCTCAACTTTTAATCCAGCTTTTGGTTTTGGAGTTTTTATAATCATAGGTATTCTTATGCTTTCTTCCCAAGGTGAGTTTTTAAATAAATAATCTTTTTCTCCCATTTGCCAACCATGATCACTGGTAAATACTACAATAGTATTGTCTTTAAATGTGCTATTATTTAAGCCTTCCATAACTTTTCCAACTTGCTCATCAACAAAAGCAACACAGGCTAAATAGGCTTGTAAAAAATGCTTGATTGCCACCTCTCTGTCTCCATTATAAGATGCAAGTAGCATTTTGTAATATTTTGGTCCTTTTAAATCACTACTGAAATTATTTTTCCAATAGGTATCCTTGTTGTCATCAGTTTGCCATTTCTCTAATTTTAAATCTTTAATAGGAAACATATCAAAGTATTTGTCTGGTGCATGAAGAGGTGTGTGAGGTCTTACAAAACCAATTCCCATAAAAAATGGTTTTTGGTTTTCTTGCGTTTCAAGTTCTTTCAATTTTTTAACAGCCCATTGGGCATGTAATTCATCTTGTAATAGGTCTCTGTCTTCGTCATTAATATAGCGCAAAGGTTTTTTATCCCAACCATAAATCCATCCTTTTTGTCCCGCTTTACCTTCAGATATTCCTCCATCTGATAAGCGACCGTAAGAACCATCAATTGGACCTATTGAATTATATGGGTTTGGTACTGAGGGATTCACTGTGGCTGCCTCTCCATTGAAAAAGAAAGGGCCATAGTTGTGTTTCGTATTCATACCCCATTCGTCCCAGTCGTTTATAATATTTCCATGGATGATTTTACCTGTACCCAAAGTAAAATAGCCGTTTTCTTTAAAATATTGAATAATAGTTTTATTGTTTTTTAAAACAGGTTGCTTGTTTAATTTTGTCCATCCAAAATCTTTTGAAGCATGCGGATAAACCCCAGTAATTAAACTATTTCTAGAAGGAGAACACACTGGAACATTACTTTGTGCATTTATAAATTGTACGCCTGAAGCTGCCAACTTATCTATATTTGGAGTTATTGCTTGAGGATGCCCACCAAATATTCCTTGATAATCATTTAAATCATCACAAATAATAAAGAGAACGTTTGGCTGTTCTTGGTTAGAGCTCTGACTCCAAGAATTATAGTGTACTAGCCATATTGTTAGAAGCGTTAGAAATATTATTTTTATATGAGCTCTCATTTGTTTTTTTATTAAAAATGTATGCTAAATTTAAAGCCTTTATTTATACTTTATGCACACTAGTTTAAGATTATTTTTTTGTTTATTGTCCCCGTTTTAGTTTCTAGGTGAACAATATAAATACCTGTCGCTAATCTTGGTAAAGAGATTTTTTTTATTCCATTAGATTCAAAAGAAGCACTCATCATTTGTTTTCCAAGAATATTATATAATTTAAGATTTGCTATTCCTTGAGATAATCCTGTTATTTTTAAGGTAGATGCATCCGTTTTAAAAATATGTACACTGTTTAAAATAGCATCTTCTTTAGATAATACACTTTGAGCGGTGTGTAAATAAAAACGTCCAACACCATTTAAGCTTTCAGTTAAGGTCACTCTATACTCGCTATTAGTTTCTTCTAAACGTGTAAAAGTATTTGTTAATCTATCTTCTAAGAAAACTTTAATATCTGTTGGTAAGTTTAAAGCATCAGCAGAAAAAGTAATTTCTTTACCAACAACTGCATTTACTCCAACAGGAATAACCATGTTTTCATAATCTGAGTTAGGTAGTGATTGTACTTGGTATTTTTTATTGATGTTATCAGTTAATAATTGGGTGTAAATAGAGAAGCTATCGGTCGTTCCTCCAAACAACTCTCCTTCATAACCAACATCAAAACCAGCTGTAGCGTTATCTAAATAATAAATTTTCGCATAATTTTGAAATCCATCTACAGAAATTATAACTTTAATTTCTGTATTTGCTGTTCTTTGAAATGTATCTACATTATGACTCTGATTTGCCTCAGAAAAATTAACTGAACCACCAGCGGCGTCTGCTTTTACAAAGAAACCTTGCCCTGGAGCTAAAATAAAATCATGTACTAAATTTTTAACAACATACCCTCCGTTAGTTCCGCTTGTTTGATCGTAAATCCACATTGTTTGTGTCTCTGAAAGTACAGTATTACCAAGCAATGTAGTACTTCTTATATAGGATGTGTATGGGTTTCCTAGTAGATTATAACGATTGCCCTCCGAAGAAAGTACAATATCCACACCAGCACCCTCTGTATTTAGACTTCCTGTAAAAGAAACAGTCCCTGTGGTGCTTGCTTTTTTAATGGAATACCCTTTCCCTGAAAGAAAATTTCTAGTTGTTCCTGCTTGGAAATAACTCCAACTATCATCAGAGGTTCCGTAGGTAGCAATAGCTACATCTGAGTTACTAGTTGCAATATCGTTATTTGTTGTGAAAGTATCAACTGAAAAATTACTATGAGCCACAGGAGAAGCCATTAAATACCGTCCTTTCAAATTATCATTTACATACACTGCTTCAAAATCATCAGAATATACAGTTTCTTGCGGATCACAACTTGCACACACTATTGAATAATTATCAATACTTGCGCCTTGGTTACCGTAGGTTTTCTGAACTCTAAATTTGTAATCTTTAGTCTCTGCGGCCGTATATGAAATACTTAATTCTTCCCAAGTTGACCCTGTTGCTGGGCTAGCAGAGGCAGCAAGCTCATTATTATCTTCATCCAAGACTCTTAGCTTATACGCATTCTTTTGACCTGCAGCATCTGGAAAAATTGAAGCTTTAAACGCATAGGTTACTCCTGCAGTTAAAGGATAAACTCTTTCTATATAAGCGAAGCCTGCAGTGCCACCTCTTTCCATTCTGACATACCAATTGGAAGATGCTGCTCCACCTGATGCAACATTTTTAGCAGGAAAGGTATAATCTGTACCAAAAGCTAACCATGAAGTATCAGTTGATTGAATTTCAGAGTCTGCTGGATAACCTGTTAAACCACCAACGTAATCTATAGTTCTGTTATAAGTAACGTCTCCTGATGAGTTGCCATGAACAATTAGAGAACCTCCGCTAGAAACTGTTAAGTTAGCATCAGATTCAATTGTGATATTATGTGCCTCTGCTCCGGTTGTTGAACCAATAATAGGATCATTTGCAACACTAGGAATGATAATATCATCTGTTGAGGTAGGAATCTTATTTTCAGACCAATTTGCAGCTGTACTCCAGGATGAATCCACTGATCCATTCCAGCTATTTGCTACTGAATTAGAATTATCGAATTCAGTAGCACCAATATCGGTTGGTAAATTTTCAGACAAAGAAGTTTCCCAATAATCTTGACCACCATTGTTATTAATGAATACCCCTGCATCAATTGCTGGTGATCCTGACGTTATTTTGTAATCAACAGCTGTTACACCTCCTATATTCAAAAATAAAGGATTTGAATTAGTTAAATTACTAGTACCAACAAAAAATGAATTTGAGGGACCACCATTTGAATATAAATTATTGCTAAATACGTTATTAGTTCCAGCAGTCGATGATTTCGTAAAATTTAGTGTACTCTCTGATGCTACATAAAATATATTATTTCTCACTTCATTTAAGTCTGTGTCATTTTCAAAACGAATAAGTGATGTTATATCGTCACCATTTGTATCCTGCCCAATATAAATCGTATTGTTATATACTTCATTATTATTGGATCCAACTTTAGTTTGACCATCAAACCCCGTAAAGTCTGAGAACCAGATAATCTTGCCTTTCTGTGTGTTTTTTTCGCCACTAGCGGTGTACATTTCAGGATTACTTTGAAGAGTAGCACCATTGGACCATTTCACTCTAAAACCATCATTGATACTTACATTATACCTATATATACAATTGGTATTGGCTCCCATAAATTCAGCAAAGCCTCCAGCGTTATCATAGCTTACGTTATACTGAACAATAACATTGTCGTTTTCGATGTCTATATGCGCTCCACAA
>Ga0307996_1000488_pt1 | contig 10426 bp, 7 predicted proteins | sample Davwhametageno35_FD_203143 | JGI IMG/M metagenome (GOLD analysis project Ga0307996, IMG submission 203143) | Marine microbial communities from Davis Island wharf, Antarctic Ocean - #35 | ecosystem: Environmental > Aquatic > Marine > Unclassified | place: Antarctic Ocean: Davis Island wharf...
AAGTGTAAATGCCAATCGTCGGGGCGGCGGAGCGTTATCTTGGATGTCATGGCCTGCGCGTTAGCATGGCAGACGGTTCTAGGCTAGTCCTGCGCGGCCTCAGCGTCGAACTTTGCCAACCTGTTGGCGAAACGCGCCGCTTTGAAGCGACTTATCACATTTTCGCACAACATTTTTGTCAAAGAATCGCGATTTTCAGAATCAAGCTTTTGCATCAAACGGTGCAGATACGCGCGATTATCGCGGCGCACACGCATCATTTTCGCGAACTTCAACGTGGTCAGGTTGTCGTCTGCAGCCGTTACGATCAACGGCAACAAAATGTCCATTTTCATTAATTCAGACTGCAACGCTTTGCCCATGTTAGGTAGGCGTAGCTTTTTGACGTTTGGGCGTGTGAACATCGCGGCATGTGCAGCATCCAGCGTGACATAAGGGTCATAAAGAACAAAGGCTTGTTCTGCAGCATCTAGCATGTCGGGCGCATAGCCATAGCGGGTTGTGAAATTTGCGCTGCGCATTTTCACGAAACGATCATCCCATTCGGTTACCCGTGGGTCGAGGGTCGCCTGAGGCTGCACAGCAATTACTGTGGCACCGGGGGCGGCTACTGAAAAAGCCGCTGCGGCGTAGCCACACGAGCCAGAACCGTAAAAAACGACTTGTTCGAATTCATCAAAAAACCCGTCATCCACCAAACGGTCAAAATAGGCGTAGACCTGTGGATCGCGAAACCATGTATTGCCATCAGACACGATGCTTAAGTGCGACCAACCGTGTGACTTGAACAATTTCCAGCCCATTGGGTGGGACGCTTCAGAGAGACTGCGAAGCCCTTGAACCGTTTCAAATGTGACCAAAAGGATCGGTTTATCTTCAATAAAGGCTGCAAAATGACGTTTACCAAGAGCTTGAAAATAGCCATGTTTTTCAGCAATTTCAGCAACCTTTTGGCTCCACTCCCCTTTCGGTAGATCGGCCAAAGACGTGTCAAATACGCTTGTTTCGTCTTGCATTTGCCTGTTCCTCAATATCTCAAATCCACCTCTGACGGGCGGGTATTCATAGAAACATAACTTGATAATATGGCGAAATTGGGCGGATTTTGGTACATTCACGGGGCGGATCGTTGTGAAAACTCGGTTATGATCTCATCTTAAGACGGGGTTAAGGGCAGGTAGGCACAGGCTGAATTTTTGCAAGTAGGTAGGTGTTTTTCAGGTTCATTGCCAAAAGTTTGAACCGGCTTTGCGCCGAACATGGGTTGACCGCAGGTGCAGGCGGTGCACCTTTGATCCTCAAGGGGAGAGTTTAATGAAAGATGTTTCAACCATCGATGCGGTCCAATCTATGCTTGGCGATCAGGGTTATGTGTGCAGCCGCGCCCTTGGGACGGTTGTTTTCCTTTCTCTAAAACTTGGCCGCCCACTTTTTTTAGAAGGTGAGGCAGGAGTTGGGAAAACTGAAATTGCCAAGGCACTGGCCGCCAGTATGGGCAAGCGTTTGATAAGGCTGCAATGTTACGAAGGTTTAGATGCGGCAACAGCTGTATATGAATGGAACTTCCCAGCACAAATGATCGCAATTCGCACGGCTGAGGCCACCGGTGGAACGGATCGCCATGCCCTGAAAACGGAACTGTTCAGCGACGAATTCCTGATCGAACGGCCTTTGCTTCAGGCGATGCGCCCCGACGAAAACGGCGCACCGGTTTTACTTATTGACGAACTTGACCGTACGGATGAACCGTTCGAAGCGTTCTTGCTCGAAGCGCTCAGCGATTTTCAAGTCACCATTCCTGAACTCGGCACTATAAAAGCCCCCGAACCGCCTATTGTGATCGTTACGTCAAACCGCACACGTGAAGTGCATGATGCCATCAAACGACGCTGCCTTTATCATTGGGTGGATTATCCAGATTTCGAACGAGAAATGGAAATTTTAACGGCGCGCGCGCCAGAAGCCTCAGAAGCCTTAAGCCGAGAGATTGTTGCTTTTGTTCAAAAGCTTAGATCAGAAGATCTGTTTAAAAAGCCGGGAGTGGCTGAAACAATCGATTGGGCGAAATGCCTGCTTGCGCTTGACGTGATCACGCTTAGCCCAGAGGTTATCGCAGACACACTTGGGGCAATCCTAAAATACCAAGACGACATCGCCAAACTACAAGGCTCTGAAGCCAAACGGATTCTTGATCAGGCCAAATCCACGCTAGAGTCGGTCTAATGTTTCTTTTGGCGATAAATATTCTGGGGGTCTGGGGGTAAAGCCCCCAGTTATCACCGTATGATCGAATACACGCCGTTAGAACTGCCTGAGAACCCAAAGTTGGTTGGTAATATTACTCATTTTGCGCGTTCGTTGCGGCGGGCTGGATTACCTATCGGACCGGGTCGTGTTATCGATGCCATTCGGGCTGTTGAGGCTGTGGGGTTTAGCAATAAGCAAGATTTTTTTTGGACGCTGCATGCATGTTTTGTAAACAGCCCAGAACACCACACCGTTTATGCGCAAATCTTTCGGTTGTACTGGCGTGATCCACAATATTTGGAACACATGATGGCCGCGCTGATGCCTGCGATCCGCGGTGTCCAAGATGAACGCAATGCACAAGCCGCTGAAAGGCGGGCGGCAGAGGCTATTTTAGATGTCGAGAACACGGCAGCGGATATGCCCGAAAACCAAAATGAGGACGAAAGCACAGAGATTGAGATTGATGCCTCCCTCACAATAAGTGCGGAAGAACGACTGCGGTCCCTTGATTTCGAGCAGATGAGCACGACCGAAATGGCTGCTGCAAAACGGATTTTGGCACGGATCAAACTGCCGGTTGAACCATTGCTTTCGCGCCGGACACGCAATGCGGATCATGGTCGTGTTCACGCGGCGATGACCCTGCGCGCTGCGATGCGAAAGGGGGGGGAATTGCACGAGATTAAGTTTAAATCACAGCGCCCTCGTTGGCCAAATTTGGTGGTTTTATGCGATATTTCTGGATCAATGAGCCAATATTCTCGGGCAGTTTTGCACTTTTTGCATGCTGTCAGTAACGCCAAAGGGGCTGGATGGTCCAAGGTCCACGCTTTTACTTTTGGTACGCGCCTGACCAATATCACACGTCATTTGAAGCAACGTGATGTCGATGCCGCTCTGGCTGCTACAGGGGCTGAAGCACAGGATTGGGAAGGTGGCACGCGCATTGGTGAGTGTCTTGAAACCTTCAATCGGGATTGGTCGCGCCGAGTGATGGGGCAGGGCGCTGTGGTCTTGTTGATCACCGACGGGCTTGAGCGTGCCGAGACCGATGTTTTGGCCAAGCAAATGCAGCGCATGCAGCTCAGCGCTAAGCGATTGATCTGGCTTAACCCTTTGTTGCGATGGGATGAATTTGCCCCCAAAGCGCAGGGCATCAAAGCCATGTTGCCGCATGTGGACAGTTTTAGGGCGGGGCACTCAATCGCGTCTCTTGAAGAATTGGCCGCGGTGATTTCCCGACCCGATGACGTTGGTGAAAAATCACGCCTAATGAGCGGGTTAACCGATCAGGCATGATTTAATTTGGTCTCTTACGCAACCGCTGCGGCAAAGCTGGAACGGTATACCTCAGACAGTTCAGACATTGGCGCGCTGCAATTGCCCATCCACATGGTGTCACCCGTGAATTTACCAACTGAATGGAGTGGTACGCCGGCTTGACCCGCGGCTAACATCAATCCTTCTGCTTGATCAAAGTTGCACGCGATCAGGTAGCGCGCTTGATCTTCGCCAAACAAGATTGGTGTGTCGTCGCTGTCCAACCAAACGCCGACGCCTGCGGCTTCTGCCAGTTCAAACGCTGCCAATGCCAGTCCACCGTCGCTAAGGTCGGTGCAGGCTGTGATCATGGCGCGGTTGTCGAGGATAAATTGACCGTGTTTCGCTTCGGCAACTAGGTCGACAGCTGGCGCGTCGCCCTCGATCCGGCTGAACACTTCGGCAAGCAAAGCAGATTGGCCCAAATGACCTTCTGTGTCGCCAATGACCAATGCGACGTGGCCGTCGCGGACTTCGCATCCGATGATGTCGTCTGTGTGCTTGATGATGCCAACGGCGCCTATTGTAGGTGTCGGCAAAATGCCGGTTCCATCGGTTTCGTTATAAAGTGAGACGTTGCCGGACACGATTGGCATATCGAGTGCCGTTACAGCCTCAGAAATCCCTTGGATTGCACCAACAAATTGGCCCATGATTTCTGGCTTTTCTGGATTGCCGAAATTCATGTTGTCTGTGGTTGCCAAAGGCGTGGCCCCGACGGCGCACAGGTTGCGGTAGGCTTCGGCGACGGCTTGTTTGCCGCCCTCTAATGGGTTGGCTTTGACATAGCGCGGTGTCACGTCGGATGTGAAGGCCAATGCCTTGTCTGTGCCGTGGATGCGAACGATGCCAGACCCGATGTTTGGTGTGCGGGCTGTGTCGCCCATAACCATAGTGTCGTATTGTTCGTAAACCCATTGTTTTGCTGCGTAATTCGGGCTTGAGATCAGGGCACGCAAGCCGTCAATTGGGTCGATGCCAGGTACGTCTGCAAGCGGTTCAGCGGCAGGCGTTGGCACCCAAGGGCGGTCATATTCTGGCGCTGTGCCAGCAAGGGTTTTAAGCGGCAGGTCAGCTTTGGTTTCGCCGTTGTGTACGACGTGAAAGCGGTCTTCAGCAATGGTTTCACCAACGATGGCAAAGTCTAAGTCCCATTTGTCAAATACGGCTTTTGCTTCCGCTTCAAGTTCGGGCTTTAGCACCATCAACATGCGTTCCTGAGACTCGGACAGCATCATTTCGTAGGCTGTCATATGGTCCTCGCGAACAGGGACTTTTTCGAGGTGTAGACGGACACCAAGATTGCCTTTGTCGCCCATTTCAACGGCGGAACATGTGAGGCCAGCAGCCCCCATATCTTGGATCGAAATCACCGCGCCCGTTTGCATTAATTCCAGCGTGGCTTCCATCAAACGTTTTTCGGTGAAGGGGTCACCAACCTGTACTGTGGGGCGTTTTTCTTCAATAGTATCATCGAATTCCGCCGATGCCATGGTCGCGCCACCGACGCCATCGCGGCCAGTTTTTGCGCCTAAATAGACGACGGGCATGCCGATGCCGGAGGCGGCGGAGTAGAATATTTTGTCTGCGTCAGCGAGGCCTGCTGCGAAGGCGTTTACAAGGCAGTTGCCGTTGTAGGCTGGATCAAACCGGACCTCGCCGCCCGCACATGGAACGCCGAAACAGTTGCCGTATCCACCGATGCCTGCAACCACGCCGTTGACCAGTTGTTTGGTCTTGTGGTGGGACGGGGAACCGAAGGACAGCGAGTTCATTGATGCGATTGGACGTGCGCCCATTGTGAACACGTCACGCAGGATGCCGCCCATGCCAGTTGCGGCACCTTGGTAGGGTTCGATGTAGGACGGGTGGTTGTGGCTTTCCATTTTGAAAACAACGGCTTGACCGTCGCCAATGTCTACAACACCAGCATTTTCACCGGGGCCGCAGATGACTTGGGGGCCTTCCGTAGGCAGGGTGCGGAGCCATTTTTTAGAGGATTTGTAGGAACAATGTTCGTTCCACATCGCCGAGAAAATACCAAGTTCGGTGAAGGTCGGCTCACGGCCTACGATCTCTAGGATACGCTCGTATTCATCAGGGCTAAGCCCGTGTTTAGCGATAAGATCTGGTGTGATTGCAGGCTCGGTCATGTGCCTAATTCCCCCGAAGTAAAAGCGCGATGTGCAAAGTTGACGCCCTCTTACATGCTGGTGTTGGTGGGGGGAAGGGGGCAGGAGCGTACGGGGGAGTTAATGGGGCGTACGATTGAAGATTGAGGAGGATTCGTACAAATATAGGGGCCGATTTGTACAATCTGACGTCCTGAAAACGTAGGAAATCTTGTCGAAAATGCAAAACCGTACAATTGAGGGGGCGTTTTGTACAATTTACCGCACTGCAGCTTGTTAATCTTTGGGTAAGAGATTGCTGACGTTAAGGTTTGTGCGCTTGGATTAACTTGTGGGTAAGGATTGAGTGGAAATCACCAAGTGTCACATCGTTTATACCCTTGGCGGACGTGACTTATAGATTGGCAAACGCCACCCAAAAGAAATGGAACCCGCACGTAGGATGAAAGTGACTGCGCCGCACGCCAGCGCCACCAAACTTTGGGTCAGGCCGAAATTACTGGCGATGACTGTCGTGACGGACCCCGCAAAGGCGCAGGTCATGTACAGCTCCCCTTGCTTTAGAAACAATGGCACTTCGTTTGAGACAACATCACGCATCAACCCGCCCATGCTGCCGGTAACGATCCCCATGACCACAACAACATAGGTTGAATGGTCAAGCGACTGCGTGACACCTGATCCAGCAGCAACAGCGACACCTAATGCCAGCGCATCTAGCCAAAGCATCAATTTGTAACGACTTTCAAATAAATGCGCGGTGACAAAAACCAGAAAGGCCGCAGCACACGCTACGCCCAAGTAGGACGGGCTTTCGATCCAAAACACTGGATTGCGGTCCAGCAAAACGTCACGCAGCGTGCCGCCGCCCACCGCAGTGAGACAGGCGAAAAAGCAGAAGCCCACAATATCAAGCTGTGCCGGGCTTGCCACCAATGCGCCAGTCAGCGCAAAGACCAAAACCGATGCATAATCGAGAATGGTAAAAAGGGTCATGTCGGGTGCTCCGGTCACTTTGGGTTGAGCCTAAGAGAAGTGCGCGTGATGCCCTTAACGATCGTCCTTTTGTCCATCGGCTGGCAGCACCTCTTGTGCCGCTTGTGTTGCAGCCGCGGCTATTATGGTTTTGTCCTCGGGCGTTAGGATTTTGCCTTCCATTGAGGGCAGGGCGACGCGGACTTCGCGGCGGGCGAATTCTAGTCCGTTTTCGGCGAAGGCTGCGTTCACGCGGTTGAAGATTTCCTTACGCATCGTGAACTGTGTGCCCGGTTTTGCCATGAATTTGCCACGGAACACCATGCCCACGTCGTCGATCTCAAGCACGCCTTGGGATTTAAACGGTTGGAGGAAGTCATCCTTGAATTCGTCCATCACCAGCATGTCTTGGCCGATCTTCTTGAATATCTTCTTAACCTTGTTCGGGTCTGTATCAAACGGCACGGTAAAGCGTAGCTTCATGATCACCCAGTCGCGTGAGAAGTTGGTGATCTTAGGGATTTCGCCATAAGGAATCGTATGCACCGGCCCTTTGTGATGGCGCAATTGCATGGAGCGGATCGAGATCTTTTCGACTGTGCCCATTGTGCCTTCGACTTCGACATACTCGCCGGTGCGGAAGGCGTCGTCGACCAAGAAGAAGATCCCGGACACAACGTCGGTAACTAGCTTTTGCGCACCAAAACCAATGGCCAAACCCGCGATACCAGCACCAGCGAGCAGGGGCGTGGTGTCGACTCCGATGTTGCCAAGTCCCAGCAGCAAGAAGACGATCACGATAGTGGTTTGAGTGACCATAAGGATCAGGGGCAGGACTGTAGACAGACGTGAGCCACCCGCACCGCCGCCATCGCCACCAACTGCTTCTTTATTTGGCATGTAACCTGCAGCAGTTTGTTCGGTGGCCAGTTTACGATTGATGTAAAGCGATACGAGTTCGTAAAATAAGTAACCAATCGCCATAATGACAAGAAACTCCATCAGTTTGGCGGCCAATTGTGGACCGACACCTGCAGAGGCGACATTGGTGGCAGACATGCCCCAGAAACCAGCAATCAGCATTATTACAATGCCAAAGACAACGACCCGCACGATGCGGATATAGGAGCGTTTGGCCGAGATATATGCACGTTCTGCAATCGGGCCTTCGCCCGTCATCCCGGGGGTCAGGTGGCGTACCAGTCCACGGATAAGCGTGTCCATTGCTGGCGCGAAGATTAGTAATGTCATAGTTTTGTAATGTGGGGCACCGTCAAGCAGTGCAAAGTTGCCGTAGCTTACGACGATTCCGATGATCCACCAGATGCCTAATGTTACGACAATCGCAAAGTAGGGGAAGGCACGCGCCATGCGGTCTTCTGTTGGCGTGACGTCGGGATCAAAGCCACGCATCATTGATGTCATGCCAGGACGATATTTCCAGATTATTGTTGCTAGATAAAGATGAACCGCAAGATTTAGCCAAAAGCCAAGTCGCGATACATCACGCGGCAAACCGTTAAATTCATTGAATTGCATAATAACAAAAGAAAAACCGATCAGAAACGCCAGGCCAAAGCTGTGAAAAACAGACGCCTTGGCTGTGCGGTCATCGACATTGAGTAGACGGAAATAGTGGTTTTTGGGGGCGAATAAGAACCGTCCAACAGCAACCATCAAGCGTGGAAATGCGATTAGATACGGCCCGATCAGCCCGACAACAGCTGCCAAAAAGGGAGGCATAATCGCCGCCCCAATGTTCATAGCTACAAATATAAAGACAAAGACTGCTCCGATCTCGCGGGCGAAGCGTTTTGTTAGAAAAGTAACGATTTCGCGCAATGTGATATTGTTGAAGTCAGCGGGAGGCTGAATTTGCCATTTCATGATCAGGCGGCGGAAGATCATTTCAGCAATGGTGGCCCCGCCAAACATAATGATCATATAGCCTAGCAACTTAAGCAGACCTTCGCCGCCGATTTTACCGTAGAACGTTGCAAAGGCTTGGGGCTGTCGTTCGATAAGTACCGGTAAGCTAGAAACGGATGATGCAACGGATGTCGCGGCCCCTGTTGTGGCGTGATAAAAGAACTCGTTCAGCCCTTGGGTGTCGTCAACTTCAACCGTTTGGGTGTTCAGTTGATCCAGCAACAGGGTGCGCACCTCGTTGTCCGACAGTCGCGAGATCAGCGCATTCGCCGCCTCTTGCGTCAAAGGGTCGGGCAGTGTCACTGCTGTGTCAGCAAGGGCCGAACTGGTCGAGAACAGCGATTGTGCGTTGGCTGGCACGTATGTGCTGACGGCCAAAAGGGCGGTGAGTGCTAAAATTTTGAAGAAATGCATTGTCGAGCCGTCCCTGATTAATCCACGTCGTAAACTAAACGTTACATGAGCGTGTTTCCGTCAGCTGATCAAGCACCAAAACGCACAGAACATATGCGTAATGCTGAAATAGGGGCGATGCGTGGGATACTGGGTCGGGACTAAGGCGCAGCCTGTAGGCAAAAAAAAGGCCGAGCACGAAGCTCGGCCAAGTCCAACAGGGAGGTGAAGGCGGGGCACAGGGATGTACCAGCCACCTTCAATAATTGAAATATGGTTCGTAGGCCGCCCATTCAATGAGCAATATGCCGCATGAGCGGAAAACCCGCTATGCATTTAATGCATACCTAGGTTATTTCTTTGCTTCTCAATGCCTTACGGTAAGTAATAATTTCATCCTGCACAAAGTCACGGAAGGCCGAAATGCGTTTAGACTGCCGCAATTCTTCAGGATACGCCAAAAAGACGGGCACTTCTGCCGACTCGACCTCTGGCAAAACCCTTACAAGGTCTGGGAAATCTTGAATCACGTAATCCGGAAGAATGCCGATTCCCAAGTTATTCAACACGCCTTGGAGCACGCCAAAGTAGTTATTGACCGTCAGTCTCGACTTTACTTCGTAGGTCATCAATTCTTGTACCAAAGTAACACTGGCCCCCACTTGGGCGGACCCTGTGTTTTGACAAATCAGGCGGTGGTCTTTCATATCGGCCGCCACCATTGGGAATTGATGGTCTTTGAGGTACCCCTTTGTCGCATAGGCGCGCATACGCACGCTCATCAGGCGTTTGCGGATCAGGTCAGCTTGGGATGGTTCTTTCATGCGGATGGCCACGTCTGCTTCTCGCATGGGCAAATCAAGCACGCGTTCTTCCAACATCAAATCAACCCGTAGATCGGGGTATTTTTCGTACAGTTTCGGCAGGCGCGGGGCCAACCACAGTGTTCCGAAACCCGTGGTGGTGGTCACGCGAAGGTCGCCAAACACCTCTTCTTCGCTGTCACGGATACGGGCAGATGCTGCATCAAGGCGTTTAGACATCGCCGTTGTTGCGTCAAACAATAGTTCACCTTGTTCGGTAAGGATCAAGCCACGGGCGTGCCGGTGAAAAAGCGTGGCATTCAATGCTTCCTCAAGCGCGCGGACCTGACGGCTGACCGCAGATTGCGACAGGTTCAGCTTATCGCCAGCGTGGGTTAAGCTGCCTGCATCAGCAACTGCATGAAATATTCTAAGTTTGTCCCAGTCCATTTGGTCTACCTTCACGCTAGGGCACTGATTACAATTTACGTTCTTTATAATTGATTTTACGTTGACGGATACAGTCGGTTCACGTTTTTTCAACCATTTGTAAAAATATCTATACAGGTCAGCTTTTGTGACCTACATTGGGGTTAGCACTGCTAGACTGATCAACGCTGAGGA
>Ga0307996_1000489_pt1 | contig 10414 bp, 1 predicted proteins | sample Davwhametageno35_FD_203143 | JGI IMG/M metagenome (GOLD analysis project Ga0307996, IMG submission 203143) | Marine microbial communities from Davis Island wharf, Antarctic Ocean - #35 | ecosystem: Environmental > Aquatic > Marine > Unclassified | place: Antarctic Ocean: Davis Island wharf...
CCCCACGGACTAACTTGTAAAGAAATTTTAACACCAGAGTTACTTGTAATAAATAATTTTTCATGTGTTGCTTTATTCCAAGCTCTTAATTCTTTTAATTCTTTAGATCCTTTTTTCAGTTGTGTATCTGTACCTTTAGGTAATTGACCTATAACTTTTTGAGCTTCAGCAATTGTTTCAAGCATTAGCTGATCAAAGTTTAATGGTTCAGCTGCTAAATTAACTAAGCTATATGTTCCATTGGGCATTAACACAACAGCCATATATCCATCACTACCGTTTAGCATCTCGTCATACCTATAACCAAGTGAAGCTTGCACCTTGTCTAGTAGTTCACGTCTTGGAGTACCTTCTAAATTTGTAACTCCAGTAACTGTTCTTGGTTGACCTACTGATCCTTTCTCAAGTTTATATATTAAATAGTTACCGGCTTCATCAACACGGTTATAATCTAATTGATTTAAAGTTCTTGTAGAACTATTATCATAATCTGTTTTTCCTAACTGTAAATTAAAAGATATATCATTAGGTAAGTCATCTACTTTTAGTATAACCTCTTCACCAGGAAGTGCACTACTCATTACTGAGTTTAATGTATTAGTTAAAACTTGACTAGTAGCAAAATTCTTTTTAATTAATTCTAATGCTTGTTCAGAAGTAAGTTCTTTTTGTAAATACTCTGGTAGTCTAATTAAATTATTTACTTGATCAACAGTAAAATTATTGGGTTTTAGCTCTACACCATTAGCTTCAAAATAAAAGTTTTCTGTATTAATGAAACCAAATATACCTTGAGCATCTGTACTAGGGTTTATTTCCGCTACTGATAGAGCTTTGTTTATCTTAGCTTGTATAATTGGATCGCTTGTCTTAATTCCAACTACATATTTTGATTGTATTTTTTGTATATACTTATTAGGTTGATTTCCGGGATATACATACAATCCTTTTTGTTGACCAGCTTGAGGATCTAATGTAATAACAAGTTCAAGATTTTTAATTTCATCTTGTGTTAATGTAGATATAATAGCATTGTATCTATTTACACCCTCTTGATATGTTTCAGTAAACTGACCTTGATCGTTTTTGTTTCTGTAGCCATAAGGAGTAACTGGTTCAGACACATCTAATCTAGATACATCATCTGCAAGGATCTCCATGTCTATTTTTTGTAGATCATAAAAACCTTTGAATGCTCCAGGTTTTACATATACTAAAAACTCTTTCTTTGCATCAAATGACAAATCACTTTTATCATTTGGAATTAAAGTTAAATTTTTACCTTCTAAAATTTTAGCAGGCTTACTTAAGATTTTATATTCAATAAGGTTACCTTCCTTGTCTTTCTTATATACAAGACCTCCGGTATTTAATATTTCACCATCATATACAAACTCACCTACATTACCATAATCTTCTTCTAATCTTGCTCTTAATTTTTCAGCATTGTCAGGATCTGTAAATAATCCAAGACTTTCTCCATACTCTTCTAGTACTTCTAGACTTACCTCTTCTTTAGTTTTTGAATCTACAATAGTATATGTTTGTATTGCACCACCATCTGCATCATACGTTGTTTCTGTTATAATAGAAAAATTTACACCTGATTGTCCATATACTTGTCTATTAGGATCTCCTTGAAAGTTTTCACCTTCTGCTTCCATACTTACTGTTTGTCCAGTAACGTCTGATAATGATACATTAAGTTTTTGTAATACATCAGATACAAGATTATTTTGTAAACCATTATCAGATGATAACCAATTAATAAATAATGTGTCATCTAATTTTTGTTCTTCTGTAAGTGAATTATTTGGGTTAATTAATTTATCATTAGCAATCCATATATTTTTTAATGCAGCAAATGCATTTCTAAAATTCTTAGCAGATTCAGTATTAATCCATTCTGCATAAGGTAACGTCTTCTTATTAAGCTGTGTACTCTGATAATTTTTATACTGTGTTAAAAGCAAAGCTTTATATACATCAGAATTAGACGGTGCTATTTCTTCTTCAATACCAAGCTCTTCTAAAGAAGCATTTACTTCTTCTCTATTAGCCGCTTGTATTTCTGCTTCTGCTTTACTAACCTCAGCCGCTTCAGTTTCTTGAGCTTCTTTCTTGCTAGTAGCAGTATATACTTCCAGCAAGCCTTGTATCTCAGCATATAACAAAGGATTAACTGTTTCTGTTATTTGACCGTTCTTATTATAGAACTCATTCAAAAACATAGTTAACCCTGTAGCCAAAAATGCTTTAGCTTTTTCAGGAGGTATAATTACATTACCATTATCTAATCCAGCTATTTGATTTACCAGTTCATTTTTTTTATTTACTTCAGCGTATTCTTCAATGACCGCTTTAAAGTCATCAGACATACTTTCAAATGCATTAGTAAATACTTGATTTTGTCTTTCAAAAATTTCGTTAAATCTTTCAGGATTGTTTAAATACTCTATGGTTTTATCATAAGTTTTAGCTCTTCCTTTTAAAGCTTTATAATCAACTATGTCTTTCAGTGCTTCCTGGATTGCTTGCTTATTTGCAAATGTTCCATTACTACCAGCTAAATATTTTACATAGTTTTCAAATTCAGGTAATAATTTATTAGATACTTTTGATTTATTAAATGAACCATCTTTATTTAAATTTTTTGGATCACTTAAAATAACTTCTAAAGCAGACAATCTTTTTCTTTTATCAGTCTTATCTTTTATTAACTTTTTATTTTCTGCAGTATCACCTGTTAATACAGATAGTTCTTGTTCTAAATTTGCTAACTCCTGATCTATACTATCTTTATCTAATAAAACAGTAATATCACTAGCAGCCATATTTTCAAATAATGGATCTGATGCTAATGTTTGATAAATACTATTTGATCTTTCTAAAGCTCTATCAAACCCATCCTTAGTAAACATATACAAATAGTTTGCATGAGCCCAAGCCGCTTCTTTAATTGCTTCTTGTTGATATTCTTTAGTTCCTTTTTTGAATTGTTGTCTATCATAAGGGTTAGGAAAATCATCTTTTCTATTATTGTAATCATTGTCAGTTTTTTCAATCTGATTAATCATACTTTGAAAACGCTCTCTTGCTTTTCCACTTTCTACTTCTTTTTTACTAGCAAATCCTGCATCAATAAGTTCTTGATCACTAAGCTTAGTATAATCTTCTAATTGATTTTGAAATATTTGTGCACCACCCGTACTTAAAACAGTATATATTTGTTGAAATTTAGCAAAGTCTTTTGCATCAATAAACCCGAATCTATCATCCGTGTAATTGGATTGAGTTAATTCACCAGCAACTTGTTTTTGAATTAAAAAGTTTAATTTTGCAGGATCCCATAATTGTGATGGATCTTCAGCTTGTTGATTCCAAGCTTCATTATATGACTTTACAACATTTTTAACCCAATTTTCTTGAGCTTCATTTTGTTGAGCATAAGCAGCTTTTGCTTCAGCACTTCCATACTTTCCTTTAGCTGCTCTGTATGTAGCGGGTATTCCTTGGAAAAATAATTTTTGTGGTCCTTGTACAATACCACCCATTAAAAATCCTGACATAAATGTTTCAAATCCTTGAGCACTAAACTGATCACTTACTGCAGAGTGTACAGATTGTTTATAAAGATCATATCCTCCAGAACCAGGAGTTGTAAATACATTTTTATAGTAATCGTTTGTTGCTCCAGAAATAGCTTCTTGTCCAATTTCTTGGAGACCTTCTGCAAAGTTAGCGGAAAAGAATCTTAAACTTGCACCTGCTAATTTTCTAGTATTACCTTTTATACCAGCAGTAGTAAATCTATTAACCAATCCTTTAAAACCTGTACCCGCATCTTCAAAAACGCCTTCAATTAAATTACCATCAGCATCAAATTTAGCTAAGGTTTTTTTACCAGCCTTATCAACAACCCCAGATTTCTGAATAATTCTTCTACCAATACCAGTTACTTTTTCATTAGCTAACCTAGCAAACGATTTACTAAAACCTCCAAAAGCATTTCCTAATACAATTTGATTACTTAAGAAAATTAAAGGTGCATTAGCAAGAAGTGTATCAAAACCAGCTTTAGAAGCATTGTTTTGTATTGATTCTAATTGTAAAGATGTTACAGGGTCTCCTAAGTTTTTACTAGATTGTATAGCAAGATTTTCATTAATTCTTTGGTTATAAACCATACCCGCTTCTAAACTACTTTCAGCTAAAGCAAGATTTAATGATCTTAAATCTTTATAAAATCCACCAAAAGTTTTACTAGCCTTAGCCATGTTGCTTAAATTTTGAGCACCATTTTTAGCAGTCTTTAAAGATCTTATTGCAGCTACTGTTTCAGGTGCAAATACTTTCCCAACAAACTTTCCAGCTGTTGTAAAACCATTATATACATCTCTTGCTCCTTCTACGTTTCTTGCAGCTGTTAGCATTTTTTTTGTTGCTGCGGCTATTCTTGTTACTCCAAAGCTATTTCCAATAGTTTTACCAAGTCTTACAGCATTAAGTCCTGTCTTTGCGGCAGCAGGTGTAGCTAATAATCCTCCAGATAAAGCTGTGGCTCCAGCCAATACTATTTCTTCTGCGGCTATACTTCCAATAATACCAAATGTATATCCAGCATTTAAAAATAAATTATTTGTAAAACCTGCAGCACCATCTCTTGTTGAGCTACCAATTGCCATTGCTTCTTCAAATTCTCTAGCAGATTTTAAATCAGGACCAAACGGATCACTTAGGTTTCTATAAACACTTTTAAAACCAGTACCCATTAAACTTACAAATGAACCGCTTGTTCTGGCTAAATCATCCCAAGCATTAGAATTTGTATTATAATACTCTTCATTATTTGCATAAGGAGAAAATCCTAATTCAGCATACATAGGATGCTCATAATAACGCATAAAATTAGATTGCTTAATACTAGAAACTTGCGGTGCAATCGTACCTATACCATTGTCAGGACCTATATTTTCTTGATTTTGTATAGCATCAAGTCTTTGGTCAAGCATTCTATTAACTCCACCAATTCCATTTATGGTTGGTGGTGCTTGTTGACTTAAAGGATCATATGTATTTGTTGCAACAGAAGGTCGTGGTGCACCCATATTAGCTAATGCACTTATACCGTATTTATTTGCTAATGGAGCACTAGCTTGAAGTTGTTGTATTTCTGATACATCAGCCATGTCAATATATTCATCATATTCAGGCGTATCAAACATTTCCTCAACAGGAATAAAAGATTGCTCCTTATCAATTACACTAGATGAAGTTTCATTTTGTGCAATTGCATTATCTAAAGTTGTATTATCCAATTGATCTTCCATCTAAGGTAAAAATTTATTGATTTTATTATTTTACTTTTTGCCATTACTAGCAACATCTTTATTTTTTGCGTCTGTGTTTGCTTTTACTTGAAGCGCTATTAAGTTTTTTACCTCTCGTTCCATAGCTTCTAAAATACTCATATTCCCTCCATATACAGAACCCATAGGATTTATATTAACTTGTCTAGACACAACACCTCTACTTACATAAGAACCACCAACACCATCAACTGATGGTTTGTATGCTTGTATTTCGTAGTTTAATGTATAGTTTTGAGAATTAATTTTTTGAAAAGAATACGCGCCTCCAGGATCAGCATTTGGGCCAGGTACACTTTTAGAATAATATCCATTACCTGCCTCAACTAAAGATGCAATTGCAGAGTTATTATTTATTTGTTTATTACGAGAACCTTGGCTTATATCAACATCTTGATCAAATGTAAATGTAATACCTTTTTCCATAATATTTTTTCTTACTGAAAAAGGTAATCCAGCCCATTGACTGTCTCCGCCGCCACCTTTAACTTTAGATTCTTGCCAAGCATCAGAAGGAAAAAACTTATATGCTGCTTTTGTTTTTTCAGGATTATCAGGATCTCCATATACAGAAGCATACACCATTTTACCTTTAGGAGTTTCTTTTATATTAGTTGAAATTTTACTATTGCTTCTCATAGCATACCAATCCATACCAAAATCATTAAGAACAGCCTGAACAATAGGCCCTTCTTTTTCTGCATTCTCAGGACTTGTTATATAAAAAGTAGGTCTTGTTCCATTTTTTTTACCTTCATTTATTTGATTTATCATATCAGCATATAACTGATCCCCTTTACCTTTAACCTCTGAGTTAATAGGAAGACTTATAGCTGCATAATTTTGTATATCTGCAGTAGTACTACCCGCTCTTCTTTTTACACTATCATATGTTGCTACTTCTATTTCTCCAGCTCCTATATTTCCTTTAAGTACTTCGTTTTGTTGTTCTTGTAATATTTCATAAGCTTCTTCAGCTTCATCCCTAACCTCACTTACAGATGTAGCATTAATAGTACGCATCTGCTTAGGCATATCTATAGGTCTATCACCCCTTATTTTTTGTACTGCTGGTCTACCGGTATCTTCTGTAGTATATTGTAACCCCGGTGCGTCCTTAACAAAGTAAGGCGTTTCACTGTTAAAAACACTTCTAACAACATCCATATCCTTTCTACCCATGGTTTCATCTACCATATAGTTTTCATCTGGTCCATTAAATCCAAAATTATCTATACTAGTTAAATCAGGGTTTTGTAATTTTCCTTGTCTTGCATTTTCTATAGCTCTATCTACATATTCTTTCTGAGTTAGCATTACCATTAAACCGCTCTTACCTTTCTCCCATAGTTCACCAAATCCTGATTCTATTAAAGCTTGAGAATCTTTTAAGTCGTCCCCTTCCAATAACTTTTTAGAAGCTAAGTAAGCTTCATATTGTTTTTTTGATGCTGTTTTAAAATCTATATCTGAATTAGTAATAGCATTATTTGTTTTAGAAAATGCATTTAACAAAGGTTCATAATTTCCTGAACTTGTAAAATCAATATTAGTTATTTTAAGGGCTTTAGGATTACTTAATGAAGACTTATAATTTTTCCATTGTTGTTTTATAACACTTTTATTAACATATGTTTTAACACCATTTTCGTCTTCTGTTTGTTGACTTAAAAAAGATCTTAAATTAGGTATAGACATGTTTTCCGTTACTGTTTCACCATCTTTTATATAATCAACAGCTATAATAATTTCTTCTGATCCAGCAGTTGCATTTAGCTGTGTAGCTGCAGCAATAACATCGTTAATTTGACTTCCTAAATTTAATTGATCATCTGCTAATTTTGATTTAAGTGACATTTCATATACATCATCTTCTTCTTGCCAAACAGTTGTTCCTGGATCTGTAAAATCTGTTACAGGTACACCTAATGCATTTAATGTAACATCCTTCGGATCAGTTATTTTACCTTCCAATAATGCTAAGTCATAAGCATCTTTTTTCTTTTGTGCTTGTAAATCAAATGCAAGGTTTCTTCTTTCTTTTAATGTTGCTGAAAGCTTATCTATATCATGTCTAAACTGCCTGCTTTGTTTAGCATATTGATTAACTCTCATTGTAGATTCCATGTCACGCATGCTAAATGCTTTAGCCGCTTTTAACATATCACCATGCATATTAGTTAATTGTAATAATTGATATGCTCTATTTAAATTACTTTCTAAATCCGGAGAACTAGTAGCAGCAACGTCTCTAATTTTCATTCTATTTTGTAAACGAGCACTAGTAGCATCAAAGGCGCTTTGAGCCTCTTTCATTGTTTTTTCATCATCAGATCCAGGTATAATACCATTTGTTTGCTGATAATTACTCCACCTTACTGTTGACTTTTGTTGTTCAGCTAATTTTTTTGTACCGTCACTAATATCTCTATTATTATTTTCTTCTATTCTTTTAATAGTTTCTACAGCCCAAGCATTTTGACCTTCTTGTACACTACCAAATGCTCCTGCTTGCATACCTTCTGCAGCAAAATCTCTTCCTGCTACATATGCTTGTGTACGATATGCATTTTGAACTCTTGGGTCATCTTGAAGTCTTTCTTGTATCATTGCTAATGCAGGGCCAGTTACTGCTTCTCCATTAGTAGTAGTAATTATCCAATCACCATTCACCTTTCCTTTAGTAATTGATCCATCAGCATTTTGAACATCGGGATCTTTACCAAAATGATCAAATTTCATTTTTAATGGAGGCTTCATTTCACTTAACATTTTGTCAGCCATCTTACCTAAATCTGCATCTGGAGTATAAGTATACAGTTTTGCATCCATAGCTTGATCAGGACTCATATTAATAAAGTCTTCCATTCTATATTGCAATTCTTTAACGCCGTCTGCCCACCAAAGATCTCTTTGATTATCATCTACAGATCTTTCTAAACGGTTAGCATATGACATTTGCTTTTGATAGTTGGCTGTTTTAACCATATCTTTAACAATCAACTTGTCTTCAAAGAATGGTGCAAAAACAGCTTTAGCTGATTGAGCATTTTGAGCTAAAGATAAATCCATACCTGCAATCTTTTCTAAAGAAGGTGCAAGGTTGTTTACATATTGTTCTCGTTGTTCTGTAGTATCTGCTCTTGACAAACCTGCATATACAACTTTATTATATACATCATTTGTTGCTTGCCAATTAGTATTATACTTATCTTGTCGTGTATCAAGAACCGCAGACAAGAATTTATAGTCTGGTGTAAACGGTTTGATGTCCGGTAAATATTGTTCTGATCCTGGTACGTATGTTGCCATGTTATAAAATTACTAAAATTTATTAAGTTTACAAAGGTAAATATTAAAACCTTTAAGGTTTATCCACCCATCTTACCTGTATAGAATGGCACTACCATCCTCTTTATTTCTTTTCCTTTTCCAGCAGTTGCACGTCCTGCTGCACCCTTGCTTCTTAATTCAGCTTTTCCTATGGTGGTTTGATCATTTGGTTGTGTTCCACCAATTCTATTTAAGTAACCTTTAATTTCTGCTTCAGAAGGTGTTCTACCTAAACCTGTGGATAGTTCAGAAATATCTTCAAAGTATTGTCTTTTTCTAGATTCTCTATCTGCCACACTCCCTGTTTTTTTCAATGCATTAGGATTAGTAAAACCAACCATACCTCCTGTTCTAGGATCAACAGCATAATTATCATAGGTGGTGTTTAGGTTAAATGTGTTTGCCCTATTAGTTAAAGCAGCATTTTGTAATTTAGCATTTTCACCTGTTCTCCAATTCTTAAAATTGTCTGACGCCTGTAATACTTTTTGAGTATCATCATACTGCTTAACATTTCTATTAGCATCTAATTGATTAAATTGAGCATCCATTTGTCCTTGCATTGCTGTAAATTGATTAGCAATACCAACATTAGCTGAGTTTGTTTTACCAATTGCTGCAGCATTAGCAGCAAGATTTTGACCTTGTATATTAGAATTAGCTACAGCTTGTGGTCCTCCTACAGCACCTAACGCATTTGCTATTGTTCCTGCAGAAGCATTGTTTGCATTAACAGCACCTCTCCAATCATCAAACGTAGGACTAAGTGTAGTTCTTTGTACATCTGGTTGAAATGGTAAATATAAATTATCATCTAACAGACCAAGTGCAGTTAAGTTATTCTGATCTTGTTTCCACCATTCTGCTTTAGGTGGTGTATATTCTTCTGGTATAACTTGTGTTAAATCGTCTCTTGGAGTATCTTCTGTTTTTTCTGGAATTTTTTCATCTGCAAAAGTAAAAGGTCTTCGTGAAGAAGTCCAAGTACCCATCTTACCATCATAACCTGTACCTGTACCTTTTTTAAATCCATAATCTTTAATAAGAGCTTCGGTTGCTGTAGCTTCATCTTCATCAGTAAACTCTTTTCCTACACGCTCACGCTCTGCTCTCATGGCAGCAACTTGTTCAGGTATGCTTACTTCATTAAACCACTTTTGATATTTTTCAACTTCTGGGTTTTTCTTTTTGCCAAACTCAGGTAAAGATGCAATCAAAGCTTCCATACCTGGATAGTTAGCATTAGCCTCTTTCCATCCCTCTAAGTTTTGTGAAGCACCTCCATACAATCCATTGTCTTGATATCCTTGCACATCACTATATGAAGTTGAACCAACACCATCATCATTAAATGTTATTCCCCAATCCTTAATGTAACGATCTTGCATACTTTGATCAAATGCAACATTGTTAGATTTTTTCTTTTTCTTTGTAGGTGGGTCATTCTTAGCTACAACTTCTTCTTCCACAACGTCTTCTGTTACAAAATCTTCTGCTGGAATGTCTACTACTGTACCTGGCGAGTATGTTTCTTCTATATTTGCTAATATTTTATTAAGTCCATCTGGACCACCTGCATTAAAAGCATCTTTTAGTTGTTGTATTAAATCATCTTGTGTTTGTCTATTTATAACCATCGGCGTTATATCATTAAGCAAACTTTCAAAATCAATTGTACTATTACCTTGTATATTATTTTCAGGTTTACCAAA
>Ga0307996_1000496_pt1 | contig 10376 bp, 7 predicted proteins | sample Davwhametageno35_FD_203143 | JGI IMG/M metagenome (GOLD analysis project Ga0307996, IMG submission 203143) | Marine microbial communities from Davis Island wharf, Antarctic Ocean - #35 | ecosystem: Environmental > Aquatic > Marine > Unclassified | place: Antarctic Ocean: Davis Island wharf...
GTTGATATCCAGCACATTTCAACCAACGGGACCGGTTTTCAGTATTTTCCAACACCGCCGCAATTTCAGCCGACAAATTTGCGGTGACTTTGCCCATCACTCGCCCGCCTGCTTGGACGTTCATATGGTCATCAACAGACGTAATCTGCACAACAGGTGAAAAGCCACGGACGTTCTGCAATGCCCGCCACAAGTCCTGTCGAATTTGCATCGCAAGGCGCGCAGCATTGCCACCCGCCAGCTGTGTTTGGACAGCGACGTCAAAGCGTGCGGGCAGCTGACGTGATACTGTCACCTGCCCTTCACTTTTTGTGATATGCCAACCCTTTGCCATCGATCAGAGCGGGATATTGTCGTGTTTTTTCCACGGGTTCTTCAGGGACTTGCCCCGAAGTGATGCAAACGCGCGGCTTACCCGCTTACGGGTTGAACGTGGTTGGATCACCTCATCAATGAACCCGCGTTCTGCGGCCACAAACGGATTGGCAAAGCGTTCTTCATAATCCGCGGCGTGCTGCGCAATTTTCTCAGCGTCACCAAGGTCAGCACGGTGAATAATCTCGGTCGCACCTTTGGCACCCATCACGGCGATTTCAGCCGTCGGCCACGCATAATTAAAGTCGCCGCGCAGGTGCTTGGACGACATAACGTCATAGGCACCACCGTAGGCTTTGCGTGTAATAACAGTGACTTTCGGAACAGTAGCCTCGCCATATGCAAACAACAACTTTGCCCCGTGTTTGATAACGCCACCATATTCTTGGCTGGTTCCAGGCAAGAAACCAGGCACATCCACAAGCGTCAAAATCGGAATTTCAAAAGCATCGCAGAACCGCACAAAACGCGCCGCTTTGCGCGAGCTATCGATGTCTAAACACCCTGCCAAAATCATCGGTTGGTTGGCCACAACGCCAACAGTGCTACCTTCAAGCCGGATGAAACCAGTTAGGATGTTTTTGGCGAACTCTTCCTGAATTTCGTAAAAATCGCCTTCGTCTGCAAGCTTATGAATAAGCTCTTTCATATCGTATGGTGTGTTCGTGTTTTCTGGAATCAGCGTATCAAGGGATGCCTCAACACGGCCCGGCTCATCAAAGAATGGACGCACTGGCGGCTTCTCGCGATTTGACAACGGCAGGAAGTCCACAAGGCGACGCACTTCGGCCAATGCTTCAACATCGTTCTCGAATGCACCATCCGCGACGGACGACTTTTTGGTATGGGTTGATGCGCCACCCAATTCCTCGGCCGTGACCACTTCGTTGGTGACGGTCTTTACAACGTCCGGTCCCGTCACAAACATGTAAGAGGTGTCCTTTACCATAAAGATAAAGTCGGTCATCGCGGGGGAATAAACAGCGCCACCAGCACATGGCCCCATGATCAAACTGATTTGCGGAACAACGCCAGATGCCAAAACATTACGCTGGAACACTTCAGCATATCCCGCAAGCGATGCCACACCTTCTTGGATTCGCGCACCACCAGAGTCGTTGATGCCAATAATTGGCGCACCATTCAGGATCGCCATGTCTTGGATTTTACAAATCTTCTGGGCATGGGTTTCAGACAAGGAACCGCCAAAGACTGTGAAATCTTGAGAGAACACATAGACCATACGGCCGTTGATCGTGCCCCAGCCAGTAACGACGCCGTCACCCGCAAGCTTTTGATTTTCCATACCAAAATCTGTGCAACGGTGACTGACGAACATGTCAAACTCTTCGAAAGACCCCTCATCAAGCAACAGATCGATACGCTCACGCGCAGTAAGTTTACCACGCCCATGCTGTGCATCGATACGCTTTTGACCACCCCCAAGGCGCGCAGCCTCACGACGGTCATTCAGTTCTGTCAGAATATCTTTCATCATCGGCCCCGTTTGCGATTTTGCATGCGTATATCAAGACTTAAGGGCAGACCAAAGCATCAACTGGAATATTTGCAAATACTATTCAAAAGTGTTTGTGCAAATTGCAAAGTTGCATAAATTTATTTCGACGTCACGGCCCATATGGACAACGCTCGACAGGCTCCATACCCATTGAGTATGCAAAACAAAACCACGATCCGTTTTATGGATCGCACAACCCCGCCGCATATTTTCACACTGATCGTTCTAGCAGGCATGTCTGCGATGGTCATGAATATGTTTTTGCCAAGCTTGCCGCAGATGGCCAAACATTTTGGTGTAGCTGACGGTGTAATGGCCCTTTCTGTGCCGCTGTTCTTATACGTCAGCGCAGTTCTTCAGATTTTTATTGGCCCGATTTCCGATCGTTTTGGCCGACGACCAATCCTGCTGACTGGGATCGTAATATTCCTGTTTGCAACAGTCGGGTGCATTCTAGCCACCAACGCCACTGTATTTTTGCTATTTCGAATGATCCAAGCCGCAATCGCTGTTTGTATGGTTCTAAGTCGCGCGGTAATTCGCGATTCATTTGACCAAGAACAGTCTGCCTCCATGTTGGCCTATGTCACAATGGGCATGGCCGTGGTCCCTATGATCAGCCCCGCAATCGGCGGCCTGCTGGACGAGTTCTTCGGATGGAAAGCAAACTTCTGGGTCTTTTTACTGGCGGGAAGCGCATTGTTCGCACTGGTTTGGCGCGATTTAGGGGAAACCGTAAAACCCTCTGGTTTAACTCTGACACAACAGTTCAAAGAATATCCAGAATTGCTACGATCCCCACGTTTTTGGGGATATTGCCTAGCATCGGCCTTTAGCTCAGGCGCATTTTTTGCATACTTAGGCGGCGGGCCATTTGTGGGCTCTGTTGTCTTTGGAATGTCGCCAAAATGGGTTGGCATATTCTTTGGCGCGCCCGCTGTCGGCTATTTTGCTGGCAACTGGTATACGGGGCGAAATGCACAAAGGCTGGGCGTTAACCGGCTGATTTTGGTGGGTGCCATCGCCGTCAGCAGCGGCACGGCATTGATGCTGGCTGTGTTCTGGTTGGGTTTTGGATCACCAAGCACATTCTTTGGATTGATGACGATAATAGGCCTTGGCAATGGTATGGTCATACCAAATGCAACAGCGGGCATGTTGTCTGTGCGACCACATCTGGCTGGCACCGCTTCTGGACTTGGGGGCGCAATTATGATCGGCGGCGGCGCATGCTTGGCATCTTTAGCTGTGTTCCTATTGAAACCGGAAACAGGTGCTTACCCATTGATTTTGATCATGATGTTTACGTCCATGGCAGCCGTGGTCGCCATTCTGGCAGTGTACCGCCGCGAAGCTCGCTTAAAGTTAGGTCGGGAATAACGGCTACGCGCTTGCACACCTAACTTTGCAAAGCTACCCTAACTTAACTGCAAAGTTGCAAAGGTATCAGCTATGGCGACGCAAAAATTATACGCTGGGGCAAAACTGCGCGAACTACGTACGCGCATTGGCCTGACCCAAAAAGACTTTGCCGCCAAGCTGGGTGTGTCCCTACCCTACCTTAACCAGATGGAAAATAATAACCGCCCCGTCAGTACAACTGTCGTATTGGCGCTGGCCGGTGAGTTCGGCATGGATGTCACCGAGCTAAGCGTTGGCGACAGCGAACGGTTGGTCAGCGATCTGCGCGAGGTGCTGTCCGATCCAGTTTTTTCCAACGATATGCCACCAATGGCCGACCTGCGTCTTGCGGCCTCCAATGCCCCCTCGCTTGCCCGTGCCTTTATCGAATTGCACCAAAGCTATCGGCAAACCCACGAGCGCCTTGCCTCATTGGACGAAGCACTGGGCCGTGATGACGCGCGCACCCGTCAAAGCCCATGGGAAGAGGTCCGCGATTTCTTTCATTATTGTGACAACTACATTGACCCGGTTGATCGTGCTGCAGAGCATTTTTCCGCCTCCTTTCACCGTCATGAGAACGTCCGTGTCGGTGCAATCGCATCACTTGGAAGTCTTGGCGTTAGGGTAGAATTCGTCGATCATGATCGTGTCCGTAATTACGATCCAGCGACCAAGGTATTGCAGATCTCGACCCGCACGACACCCGAAACACAAACCTTCCAAATTCTGCTGCAAGTCGCGTTGATCCGTCAAAATGCGTTGCTTGAAATAACCCTTGATCTCGCAAGATTCCAGACGTCCGAGGCACGCGGGATCGCCAAGATCGGCCTTGCCAACTATTTTGCAGGGGCTGCTTTAATGCCTTACACGACGTTTCTGGCCGCCGCCCAAGAGAACAGGCACGACGTCGAATTGTTAGCTGGGCGTTTTGGCGCATCAATCGAACAAGTGGCGCACCGCCTGTCCACACTCCAACGCCCCGGTGCCAAAGGTATTCCGTTTTTCTTTGTGCGCGTTGACCAAGCAGGAACCATCACCAAACGTCACTCTGCCACCCGCTTTCAGTTTGCGCGATTTGGCGGGGCCTGTCCGCTGTGGAATGTCCATCGTGCATTCGAATTGCCTGGCCAGTTTCTGCGTCAATTGGCCGAGACCCCTGACGGGGTCCGTTATATCAGCTTGGCCCGCGATGTCTCGAAACCAGCAGGGCGGTTTGGCGCACCTGTCCGCCGCTTTGCAATCGCGCTTGGATGCGAGATCGAACATGCCAGTTCATTGGTCTACGCCGAAGGGTTGGATTTGAACCGCGCCGATGCCTTTGAACCCATCGGTATTTCGTGCAGAATTTGCGAACGCACGACGTGCCACCAACGCTCGGTTCCACCTCTGGAACGCAAACTATTGGTAGATACTGATACCCGTGATGTTTTGCCTTACCGCGTCACTTAACGACGTGATTTTCGCCAGCCTGCTTTGACTGCCTCATCGGCGCTACAAAACCAGCGCTCGCCTTTGCGCGTATTGATCCCTGTTCGTTCGTAGAACTTTTGTCCAACTTCGTGAAAAATGCGCGTACCGCTAGATGAAATATTGCCTTTGATCGCACAGTTTCGATCTGGCGGGATACGACCTTTGGCACGGGTCTTGCGATATTGTGCTGGGCTTTGGACGCGGCTGGCATGCAGACCACGATCATTAACGGCAGCCCCTTTTTCATCCAAATCGTAGGCCATCGAATATTTGCGATAAGCAAAGGCTAAACCGTCGGAAACAAGCGCCCGTCCAATATCTTCACCGTTGACTTTACAGGCCGCAACAACGCGCCCATATTTGTCTATCTCGATACGCCTACAAGTTGCCATTTGGCCCTGCAATCGTTCGCGCACCTGATCGCTAACCCACGCACCGCAGGCCCATAATAGGTCTTGTTCCGAGGTACATTTCTGGTCCTGTTCCGGCGCGTCGATCCCGTGAATACGAACACGCACATCGCCGACATCTATAGTATCGCCGTCAATCACAACAATGCGCCCCGAGAAATCGGCCATTGTTAACGAAGGTAAACAAAGAAGAACGAACAGCGCACAAAGTCTTAACATAGAGCTACAAATGCAGGCTGCCGTTCAGCATTTCAAGCGTATTTGGTCATAAAGGTTACCAGAACGCTAATTCAATTACTCGTAATTTACCTTTGCTCTGTTTCCCAATTTGGATGCATCCAAGGTTCATCGTTGGCTTTACCAAGCGGATCACGGCCCAAGATATGGTCTGACATCTTTTCACCAACCATGATGGATGGGCCGTTCAAATTACCATTGGTAATACGCGGGAAAATACTGCTGTCAGCAACACGCAGTCCCTCCACACCAATCACTTTACCTGTAGGATCGACAACGGCATCAGGATCATCCCGACGCCCCATTCGGCATGTGCCGCAAGGGTGATAAGCGCTTTCCACATGCTCAGAGATGAACGCATCCAGCTCGGCATCTGATTGCACATTTGCCCCTGGCTGAATCTCATTCTTGACGTAAGGCTTGAACGCATCTTGGGCAAAAATCTCGCGGGTTAGGCGGATACAGTTACGGAAATCCTCCCAATCGGATGGATCGGACATGTAATTGAACAAGATTTTTGGCGCGTCGGCAGGGTCGCTTGAGCGCAACGTGACTGATCCGCGTGACACAGATCGCATAGGACCAGTGTGGGCTTGAAAACCATGCCCTTCGGCAGCAACCTTGCCATCATAACGCACTGCGATAGGTAGGAAATGGTATTGGATATCGGGATAGTCAACGCCTGCACGGGATCGAATAAAGGCAGCGCTTTCGAACTGGTTTGACGACCCCAAGCCCGTCTTCAAAAACAACCATTGCGCCCCGATCAATGCCTTAGAGATCAAGTTCCAATGCTTATACAACGTAATCGGCTTGCTGGCCGCCATCTGCATATACAGCTCAAGATGGTCCTGTAGGTTCTGACCGACACCGGGGCGATCAGCGATTACCTCAATACCATGTTCTTTTAGGTGCAGCGCTGGACCGATCCCTGACAACATCAAGATCTTAGGGGAGTTGATGGACGAGGCCGCTAGAATGACTTCACGTTTGGCGGTGACTATCTTCCCACCCGCAAGGGCGACGCCCGTCGCGCGGCCATCTTCGATGGTGACCTTTTCGACCAAGCCATTCATCAAAGTGCAATTGTCATGTTTTAGCGCAGGTCGCAGATAGGCGTTGGCCGCAGACCATCGACGGCCTTTGTAAACGGTCTGTTCCATCGGGCCAAAGCCCTCTTGCTTTTGACCGTTGTAGTCGTCGGTGGCCTCGTACCCTGCTTGCTTTCCCGCCTCAACAAAAGCTTTGAATAATGGGTTGTCGCGTGGCCCACGCGTGACATGCAAAGGCCCATCTTTGCCGCGCCATTCAGGGTCGCCGCCATGTCCATTGTCGTCCCATGTTTCCATGCGTTTGTAATAAGGAAGAACGTCTGCATATGACCAACCATCTGCACCACTTTCGGCCCAGTGATCGAAATCTTTGGCATGACCACGGACATAAACCATGCCGTTGATCGAGGATGATCCACCGATCACTTTGCCCCGTGGACAGGCCAAGCGGCGTCCGTCCAAATGTGGTTCTGGCTCGGACTCATATCCCCAATCGTACATTTTCATGTTCATTGGGTAGGACAAGGCCGCTGGCATTTGGATCAACGGTCCGATGTCGGTTCCGCCATGTTCAATCACCAAAACGGATTCACCCGCTTCGGCCAAACGGTACGCTATGGCACAACCGGCGCTACCCGCACCGACGATGACATAATCTGCTTCCATTGCCGCCATTAAAACGGTGCCTCAACATCGCCCATGCGCACATAAACAGATTTTAATTGGGTGTAGTAATTGATCGCCGCCTTGGAATTTTCACGACCTACGCCCGAAGATTTCGAACCACCAAACGGAGCCTCAACAGGCGCATCGTTGTAGGAATTGATAAAGCAGGTGCCTGCCTCGAAATTCGCCGCAACACGGTGTGCGCGGGTTAAGTCTGCAGTGAAAACCCCGGCAGCCAATCCAAATTCGGTATCATTGGCGCGGGCCATAACATCGTCTTCATCCTCGAAATCAAGAACAGCCATAACGGGGCCAAAGATTTCTTCACGTGCGATTACCATATCGTCTTGGACATCCGCAAACACGGTGGGTTCAAGATAAAACCCATCGCGTTCAATCCGGTTGCCGCCGTAAACCAAACGCGCGCCTTCGGCTTTGCCTTTTTCGATATAGCCCATGACGATATTTAACTGACGTTCGCTGACCATCGGACCAAAGTTTGTCTCTGGCACTTGTGGGTCCCCAATGACAGCAGTGGCAAGGCGCTCAGACAAACGCTTAAGAAATGCATCCTTGATGTTCTTGTGCACGAATACCCGTGTGCCGTTCGAACATACCTGACCAGAGGAATAGAAATTGCCTAAGATTGCGCCACCCACGGCGTTTTCGATGTCTGCATCGTCAAACACGATCATTGGGGATTTGCCGCCCAATTCCATCGTGACGTGCTTGATACCAGCTGCGGCAGCGGCATAAACTTTTTTACCCGTCGGGACTGACCCTGTAAGAGAAACCTTGTCCACACGATCATCTGAGACCAGCGCAGCACCTACTTCGCCAAGCCCTTGGATCACATTATAGATGCCAGCGGGCAGCCCTGCTTCAATCAGAATTTCGGCTACTTTAAGCGCACAAAGCGGCGTCATTTCAGACGGCTTGAACACCATCGAATTGCCACAGGCCAAAGCAGGTGCGCCTTTCCAGCAAGCGATCTGTGTCGGATAGTTCCACGCGCCAATGCCAACGCAAACGCCCAACGCTTCACGACGAGTGTAAACCCAGTCTTCGCCCAGTTGGATGTGCTCGCCCGTTATAGTCGCCGCCATCCCGCCGAAATATTCCAGCGCATCTGCGCCCGAAGTGGCGTCAACGGCAATGGTCTCTTGATAGGGCTTGCCCGTATCAAATGTTTCCAAGACGCTTAGGTCATGGTTCCGTTCACGCATCATATCCGCGGCGCGGCGAAGGATACGACCACGTTCAGTACCACTTGTCGCGCCCCATGCTGCTTGGGCAGATTTGGCGGCATCAAGCGCTTGCGCAATGATCGAAGGGGTCGCGGAATAGACGGTCGCGATCTTTTCACCTGTTGCGGGATAGATCACGTCAATCGGTGTGCCAGCGATGTCTTCGACGTACTGACCGTTGATAAAATGGCTGGCAGTGGGTTGTGTAGGATAGGTCATAGTGTCGTTCGCCTCCGCGCAAGAGTATTAGGATAAGGGAAATACCGCGCCGCTGATACCAGCGGCGCGGTTAGTATTTTTCAGCGCAGTTTATTCAGCAGGCAAACGGTGCCCGTCGACGCCTGAAAGCGTATCGCGCTTGACCAGCAGCACGTAAAGCAAGCAGGCTACGTACATGCCAATGACGACTGTACCAACCCATTGGATTTGCAACCATTGGGATTGGAACAACAACGTCAGAACAAACAGCACAATTGTGTTGCCACCGATGTAAACCGCCTTACCGAACCGCTCGACCGTGAGGCTAAGGTTGTCGGTATAAAGTCGGATCAACGAGTCAAACGAGTTGATTACAAAGGTGATACCTACGATTGTCATGGCCCAATTGGCGATACCTGCCGTTGGGATGCTCTCGAGGTGGTAGTAGTACAGCACAGTGAACCACATCCCGAGTGGGATCGACGGGATCACCATGAGCGCCAGAAGCAACTGCCATGTGGTTAATCCACCGATGAATCGGGACGTAAATTGCCCGATCATGATCGACCAAGCAAACCACCAGAACAGGTAGAACTCATGGTAATCTGTCAGCGGTATGATGAACTTGTGGATGTTGCTAAAGTAGCCACCAATGTTGCTGGCGGTCGATGCAAACTCGCCCAATCCCATGCCTGCATTCGCCCACATGAACGCAATCAGCCCGAGGAATAGGAAGGTTGACGCCACCGACAACACCTTGACGTATTTGATGTCTGTTGAGGACATCACGGCCACCAAGATCACCAAGAAACAGATGATATAGAAGGCAGGAATAATCGTCTCTCCGTCGCCCACTTCGGCAATGTAATAAGGCATGTAGATCAGGAACAATGCACCTGTGAACGCGCACGTTGTGATGATGACTATATTATTCAACAACTTCACAACTGGGATCTTAAAGAACTGAACCCGTGGTTCAATGGCGCAAAAGTAGAACGCTGTTAGGAAGTAGAACGCCCAGATCAAAAAGCCCCAGAACCCGAATTCAAGCGCCAGTGGATTGGTAAACCCATACGCAGGTTCGGTCGCGACGTCTGCATACAGCGGATAATCAAACGCCAATGGGAACATGATCAGGCCCACATCCAAACCGGATGTGAAAAGGATCGCGATGAAGGTGAATAGGCTAACAGGTGTTGGTCCAATCAGCCGTAGATTCCACCATTTGATGGTGCAGAAGATCACCAACGCGAACGCCAGCAATACTCCGAATGAGATGATCGATGTCATCATAACAAGTCCCTCTTTTTATGTGCCCGAATTGGGGCATTACATTGGCGCATCAAATCTATTGTCCTTGGGTGCGCCTGCACATTCGTTGACGTGCAACCAGAACAATTACGTACTATTGGTCCCCCTTGGGGTATCGTGCATCGTCTTCGACGGTATTCAAATCCATGTGGTTGCGCATGTAACGCTCAGACGCTTTTTGCAGCGGTTGGTAATCCCATGGATAGTAACCGCCCTCGCGCAACGCTTCATACACCACCCAGCGGCGGGCTTGGCTTTTGCGCACATCAGCGTCGTACTTGTCCAAGTCCCAGCGGGCTTCGGATTTAGCACGCAGTTGGTCCCGCGTCCCTTGATGGGCTGGAACCTCGGCAAGATTCATTAACTCATGTGGATCGGCATCCATGTCGAACAGTTGATCAGGGTCCAGTTTGCAACGGTTATACTTCCACTTGCCGTAGCGCAGCGATACCATTGGGGCGTACGACGCCTCAGCTGCGTATTCAAT
>Ga0307996_1000498_pt1 | contig 10374 bp, 11 predicted proteins | sample Davwhametageno35_FD_203143 | JGI IMG/M metagenome (GOLD analysis project Ga0307996, IMG submission 203143) | Marine microbial communities from Davis Island wharf, Antarctic Ocean - #35 | ecosystem: Environmental > Aquatic > Marine > Unclassified | place: Antarctic Ocean: Davis Island wharf...
AACTTTATCAAAAGCATTTATAATAGCTTGTTTATAAGGGATAGGACTGATGTTTAAAATTTTATTGATTTCATTATTTCGGCACACAACTTCAACTGTCATGCTATCCACAAGTGATCTTGCAAGCTTATAAGAGGTTGACGTTACAAAGTAAAGCCAATAAGAGGAAAGTCTTGGAGTCATGACTGGAACAGTTATTATTTTCCGTTTTAAACCTCTAATTTCTGCAAAAGTAAGTAGCATATCTTTGTAGGAAAGGACATCATCAGATCCAATATCAAAATTTCTATTAAAAGTCTTTTCATTCAGTATTGATCCTATTAAAAATGTTATTACATCCATTATACCAATGGGTTGGCATTTTGTTTGAAGCCACTTTGGGGTAATCATTATGGGTAATTTCTCAACCAAATCACGCATTATCTCAAATGAAGCACTGCCTGATCCAATAATTATTCCTGCTCTAAGACAAGTCAATGGATATTTTCCTTTCTCTAGTTCTTCTTCAACTTTTTTTCTTGAGAGCAGGTGTTTTGATAAGTTTGATTCATTAATAATACCACTTAGGTAAATAACTTGCTTAACCTGTGTTAACTCTATTTCGTCACGAAAGTTTATTGCCGATTTTTCCTCTAATGATTTGTAGTTAACCGAAGATGACATAGAGTGTACTAAATAGTATGCAATATCAATGTCATTAGGTATTTTTAAAAGAGATTTAGAGTCTAATAAATCAATTTCAATTATTGAAATGTTTTCGCTAAGAGATTTAGGAGGATTAAATCTAGATTTATCTCTTACACAACATACTACATGATGACCATTATTAACTAATAATGGAAGAATTCGTTTACCTATGTATCCGGTTGCTCCTGTTAATAGTATTTTCATTTTCTAGATATTTATATGAATGTTGAAAAAATAAGAAAAGCAGAATTACATCTTCATTTCTTTAGTTCTGACCAAGTTTTGTCATTGTTTAAAACAAAGGAACCGATGTGTTTCATCTTCCAACTAGACGGAGGAATCAAGGACAGAAAATTTTTCCCTTTCTTTTCTGAAAAATAAAGATGATAACCCTCACCAACAATAGGCTCAAAGGTCATACTAGTTTTGTATAGCATGTCATTAATTTTATATTCATCAATCAATAATTGATATTCTTTTTTAATCAAATCCATCTTATTTTTAAAATTATGATTAAAACTATTTACACTACTATTATTCCATGTAGACATACCATTAGGTTCAATTCTTGGGGCTCCAACATTTGTTCCATAAGGCAGTAAATTTGCATTATACGTTTGTGTTTCTTCATCAAAAACAACATTGTCAGGTCGCTCTTTTTGTTTAAAATTTGGTATTTCAGATAATCGTGCGAATGGCATTTCCTTAAACTTATTCACGCTAGAGTATTGATTTAGTCCAGTAACACAAACATCATTTGCCTTTTCTAAATCAATCTGTCCATTTTTCTCTACATATTCTTCATTAATGATAATTTCTTGTACTTCACCAATTATTAGTCTAGTTCCATTGGCTTTAACTTCATTATCCTCAATAAGTTTTAAGCCTATTTTTATATTACTTTCATTAACGTAAGGTGCAAAAAAAGAATCCGAAAATTCAGGAGTTAAGTTACATGCTTCAAATTCTGAAGTGTTTTGAGGAAATTTAGTAGAAGTGTAATGAGCTTTTTTTAAAAAGGATTTATGAACATGGTTTAGCGTGTAATATCCTGTTTCTATTATGTTGTTATAGGTGTGTCGTTCCACAGATAATGGACGCATAATAAAGCCAATTAGAGGTGGTGAAGATCCAATATGAACGATGGAGTTGAAAATAGCCAAATTGGTTAAGCCGCTCTCTGTTTTTGTTCCAATTAAATGAGCTGCTTTATATCCAGAAATTGAATTAATCAGTTTTAAACGATAACGTTCATCCCATTCCATAATATCAACCAATTTCTTTTTCATAACTAATTTTTTTTTAAAAGCTGATATAAACCACCTTTTCTAGAAATACTGTTCTATTTTAAAAATTAAACAGGACTTATTTTATTAAGTCGAGTTTGATTTTTTCTATTTTATTTAATAAATTATTTGCTTATCAATTCTTGAAATACTTTAAAACTAGATATCCCCTTTTGATTAGGTGAAAGCTTTAGTTTTTCTTCAACCTCATTAGCACAGCAGATATGTATAGACGGATCATTAAACTCTTTTGCCATATGGCCTAAATATTTATTAATTGAATCATGCATATTAGATCGCACTGAAAAAGTTAAATAATGGGTCGGTTCAACTTGTTTAGCAATCAAGTATAAATTTTCTAGAGGAACATTAGCTCCAAGGTATATTACTTTTTTGCCTTTAGCCCTTAAGCCATAATTCGCTATTAGTAAGCCTATGTAATGATGTTCTCCTTCGGGTAAAAATAGGAGCCAATTTTCTAATTGATCAGTCGGTGGTGTTAGAGAATCAATAGCAGCAAATATTTTTTGTTTTATTAAGTTGGTAACAAAATGTTCTTGTGCGGGATTCATTTCTGTTGTAGTCCAAAGTAAGCCAATCTTAATTAGCATTGGATAGAATACTTTCTGATAAGCATTCATTAGTCCAAAACTTAAAATAGAATTTGAAAATGCTTTTTCAAAACTTGCTTCATCATAGGATAAACCAGCGCTAAGCATTTGATTAATTAGTGTTTCTTCTTTAATTTCAACGACTCCAAAATTAGCTAAAGATATAATTTTAGCATTTAATTCTTTGTCACTTAATTTACTTATAGCAGATATTTTAGCTCCTGATTTAATCAAAGAAACAACATTCAATAACTTTACTAATTGCTCATCATCGTAGTACCTTATGTTAGTCTCTGATCTTAATGGCGTAAGAACTTTATATCGTTGCTCCCAAATCCTAATGGTGTGAGACTTAACTCCAGAAAGATTTTCGAGATCAGATATTTTATATTTGGCCATAATTGTTTGATATAAAGCAAATATAGTTAAACATTTATTCTATTGAAATATTTTATATCAAATCAATTTGTAAAAATTTTAAAACATAGTAAATCAACAACTTAAATTATTTTTTTTTTTTTTTTTTCACTTTAAACCTCATGATTTATTCCCAAACTTAAACTTTTGTTTAATAAATAAATTGAATAGTTAAACAAAATGCAAATGTTTTGTTTATGTTTGTTCAAAATTTGTTAAACAAAAAAAATCTCAAAAAAAATGAAAAAATTATTATTATTATTAGGTGCAGGGGCTTTAATTGTTAATTCAAACGCGCAGACTGCCCGAATTCAAGCCATTCATAATTCTGCCGATGCAGCAGCTAGTTTCGTAGATGTCTACTTAGATGGAAATTTATTAATTGATGATTTTGCTTTTAGAACAGCAAGTCCTTTCATAGATGCACCAGCGGGAGTAGCAATTAGCTTAGCTATTGCTCCTTCAACAAGCACTTCAGTCGCAGATGCAATTGTCACTTTTCCTTTTACACTGACAGCTAATGAAACTTATGTTTTAGTTGCAGAAGGAATTCTAAGTACTACCGGGTATACACCAGATGCAACAACAGCAGCAGGATTTGACATTAAAGTATATGGATTAGGAAGAGAACAATCATTAACTTTAGGAAATACGGATTTATTAGTACACCACGGAGCAACAGATGCTCCAACTGTAGATGTTGATGAACTAACTGCAGGAAATTTGGTAAATGATGCTACTTACGGTGATTTTTCTGCATACTTAGAATTACCAACTGCTGATTACAGGTTAAGAGTTAAAGATGCTACAGGAACAGTGACAGTTGCAGCTTACTTAGCTCCATTAGCTACATTAAATTTAGATGACCAAGCACTAGTTGTAGTAGCATCAGGTTTTTTAAACCCAACTGTAAATTCTAATGGTCCAGCATTTGGATTATGGGTAGCTTTAGCAGCAGGAGGAGCATTGGTAGAACTGCCGGAAGATTTAAATGTTAATGTTAAAGAAGAGCAAGAAGAAAACATCAAAGTTACAGTATATCCAAATCCAGCAAATGATGCAATAACAATTAGTGGAATAGATTTGCGAAATGTTGAAATCAGATTAATGGATGTTTCTGGAAAGCTAATTAATAACTTACTTTATTCCACTACAAAAAACAGAATTAATGTTTCACAATTATCAAGAGGTAGTTACCATATTTTGATTAATAATGGCTCTTACCCAATACATTCTAATTTTATTAAGTTTTAATAATTTATATTTTTTCTTCATAAAAGGCCACCAGCTATTGCTGGTGGCCTTTTTTATTTAAAACACAAAATTTATTCTGATCTATATCTAATATCAGTATAGGTTATTTAATTAAATTCCTAAAATAAAACGTGTATAGTTGTCTGATTATTTATATTGCGAAGTAAACATTATCATAAAATAAATATACACTATGTTTTATTAAATAGTTGACGAAAAATTCATAGACACTATAAGTATATTAAAGTGTTATTGTTTAATAAAACCATAAAATGTAAAACATAAGTATTATATTTGTTTATACTATTTATTAAGAAGTTAAACAAAATGAATGTAACATTAATAATTGTAACCTCTTTATTGAGTCTTGGTATATTTAGTCAAGTTAGAACAACTAAGATGGTTGCAAACACAGAAACTCCAAATTATGAGTTAGTTAAAAGCTATGATAAATTTGAAGTGCGAAAATATCCTGAAATGATTTTAGCAACTACGAAACTTGGAGGAGAAAGCTACTCTAAAAACTCAAGCAAAGGATTTAGAAATGTAGCCAGCTATATTTTTGGTGGGAATGATGAGAATAAACAGATAAGTATGACATCACCTGTTATAGCTTCTATTGAAGATACTATGACTATGAGTTTTATTATTCCTTCACAATATGATTTAAATGAATTGCCTCTTCCAAATAACGATAATGTAGAAATAAAAATACAGCCAGAACGACTAATGGCTATAATAAGCTTTAGTGGTTTTGCTAATGATTATGATATAAAATACTATACTAAAATTTTAAAAGAACAATTGATTAAAGAAGGTCTTAATGCTAGTGGGAAAGTTTACTTTCAGGGGTATGATCCACCCTTTAAACTATTTAATAGAACTAACGAAGTAGCAATTGAATTGATAAAAATATGAATAAGAAAAAAATAGGTATAATTGGCTCTGGTTTTTCAGGACTTTCAGCTGCAGCTTATCTTGCAAAAGAGGGCTATGAAGTACATGTATTCGAAAAGAATGAATGTTTAGGTGGTAGGGCACGAAAGTTTGAAATTGATGGGTTTAGTTTTGATATGGGACCAAGTTGGTACTGGATGCCAGAAGTAATGGAAGCATTTTTTAAAGACTTTAATAGCTCTTTAAGTGATCACTTTGAATTAAAAAAATTATCACCTGCTTTTAACCTAATATTTGAAGGAAATGAAAAAATTTCAATTCCAAACAACTACAAAGAATTAAAAGATTTATTTGAGTTAATTGAAAAAGGAAGTTCAATTGAGTTAGATAAATTCATGGCAGACGCGAAAAAAAAATACGACATCAGTTTTTCTAATTTAATTGAAAAACCAGGACTTTCTATGATGGAGTATTTGGATTATGATACAATAAAGGCCTCATTGAATATGAGTCTTTTTGGATCTTATCAAAAAATGGTTTACAAAAAATTTAAGAATCCAAAATTAAGAGCTCTAATGGAGTTTCCAGTTTTGTTTTTAGGGGCAAAACCAGCCAACACACCTTCATTATATAGTTTAATGAACTATGCTGGTCTTAAATTGGGCACTTACTATCCGATGGGAGGGTTTTATTCTCTTGTAGAAGGAATGGTTTCCATATGCAAGAACCAAGGAGTTACATTTCATACAAATGCAAACATCTCTAAAATTAACGTTACAGATAAACAAGTAACATCTATAGATGTAAACGGATCTCAATTTAAAGTTGATGGAGTAATTGGTAGTGCAGATTATCACCATATAGAGGAGAAGTTAATCCCTAAAGAATACAAAAACTACACTGAAGATTACTGGCAAAAAAAGACGTTTGCTCCATCAAGCCTTATATTCTACTTAGGAATTAATAAGAAAATAGCTGAAATAGAACATCATACACTCTTTTTTGATGCCAATTTTGAGCAACATGCAACAGAAATTTACGACACAAAAGTGTGGCCACAAAAACCTCTTTTTTATGTGTGCACACCATCTAAAACTGACCAAAGTGTAGCGCCAGAAAATTGCGAAAACTTGTTTCTTTTAATGCCTTTAGCAACTGGCATAGAAGACACCGATGAATTAAGAGAAAAGTATTTCAACAAACTAATAAAAAGGCTAGAAAGGCACCTTGGTGAAAAAATTACTGAAAACATTATCGTAAAAAAATCTTATTGCATTAAAGATTTTAAAAATGACTACAATGCTTTTGGAGGAAATGCATATGGGTTAGCAAACACATTGAATCAAACAGCTATTTTCAAACCCAAAGTCATCAACAAAAAAATTAAAAACTTAGTCTATACAGGTCAGCTAACAGTTCCAGGGCCAGGAGTTCCACCATCTATAATTTCTGGTAAAATTTCTGCCAAACTTTTAACACAACATTTAAAAAACCAAAATTATGAAATCTCTATTTGACGATCTTTCAGCTCAATGCTCAAAAAGAGCTACACAACAATATAGCACTAGCTTTTCTTTAGGAATTAAGTTCTTAGATAAATCACTTCATAGACCTATTTATGGTATTTATGGCTTAGTTCGTTTTGCGGATGAAATAGTAGACAGTTTTCATGATTATAATAAAGAAGAACTTATCACTAAATTTAAAAAAGATACCTATAGTGCTATTTCTAATGGAATTAGTATGAACCCCATTTTAAATGAATTTCAAAGGGCAGTAAACCTTTACAAAATTGATCATCAACTAATAGAAACTTTTTTTAAAAGTATGGAGATGGATCTTGATGATAAATATCACGATTTACTATCATATGAAGAATACATACTAGGTTCTGCAGAGGTTGTTGGCTTAATGTGCCTGCATGTTTTTGTAGAAGGCGACCTTATAAAATTTGAGAAACTAAAGCCATATGCAATGAGTCTAGGAGCTGCTTTTCAAAAAGTAAATTTTTTAAGAGATATGAGAGCAGATTACGAGTCTCTTGGAAGAACTTATTTTCCTGGAGTAGATATGGAATCCTTTACTACGGAGCAAAAAATAAAGATTGAAAAAGAAATTGAAGAAGATTTTCAACAAGCATTAATAGGAATTAAAAAACTACCTCTAATAGCGCGTAAAGGAGTTTACTTAGCTTATGTATACTACTTAACATTGTTAAGAAAAATAAAGAACACTCCAGTTGAAAAAATAATGGAATCAAGGATTCGAGTATCAAACCCATCGAAAATTGGATTAATGTTTCAATCGATGCTTCAACATCAACTTAACTTATTATGAAACAAGCGGGTATTATAATTCTAGGCTTATTAATTAGTCATAACGTTTATTCAAATGAAAATGCCGTAAACTTTAGAGAGTATTATTATGCTGTCTGTCTAGATCAAAATTCTGTTCAAGAATTTGATAGTTACTTAGAGTTGTATAAAGACAGTAAAGATGTAACAGTTAAAGGTTATCAATCTATTATTTGGTTTTTATGGGCTGATTTTTATCTAAACCCAATAAGAAAATGGAAATGTTTTAATAAAGGCATAGAAAAACTAGATCAATTGATTGAGTCTCATTCTGATAATCTTGAATTAAGGTTTTTAAGACTAACTATTCAAGACAATGTTCCAAATTTTTTAGGGTATAATGCAAATTTGAAAGAAGATAAAGAATTTATTCACAATAATTTAAGTAAGATTTTGGATGAAGATTTACAAGAAAGAATAACATACTATTTATCTTATAACAATATAACTAATATCAAATAAATATGGAAAAAGAAAATGTTGTTTTAGTAGATGTTTATGATAATGAAATAGGAGTTATGGAAAAAATGGAAGCACACGAAAAAGGAGTGTTACATCGTGCTTTTTCTGTATTTATTTTTAATTCAGAGGGAGAGATTCTGCTGCAGAAAAGGAGTAGTGAAAAGTATCATTCTGGAGGTCTTTGGTCAAACACATGTTGTAGTCACCCTAGAGTGGGAGAAGGTCTTGATAGCGCAACAAGTAGAAGACTGATGGAGGAGATGGGAATGAGTACAGCATTATTCCCTATATTTTCATTTCAATATAAATCTAATTTAGATCATGATATGATAGAAAATGAACTAGACCATGTTTTTATTGGTTATTCAAACGATATTCCAGTGCCTAATAAAGACGAGGTTGAAACATACTGTTATATGTCTCCTGACTTGTTAGCTTTGGGGTTTGAAAAACACCCCGATGAATATACTACATGGTTAAAAATATGTTTTAAAGAATTAATGAATTATATAAATAAAGACAAGGTTTATGAAAAAGTCAGTTGAAAAGATAATTGAAAAAACAAAAGATTTTAAAGTTAAAATTGATCATAAAAAAATAATAACAGTTAGAACAAAAGAAGCTTTAAAATATTGGCTTACTGAATATCCTAAAGCCCAAATATTATCATAAACTTTATGATGGAAGTATTAATTAATATAGGGTTTGTTGTGATAACGTTCCTGCTAATGGAGATTGTGGCTTGGTTAAGTCATAAATACTTGATGCATGGCTTTTTATGGTTTTTCCATGAAGATCATCATCAGCACAATACCAATATAAAGCCTTTTGAACGAAATGATTTTTTCTTTTTACTTTTTGCAGCACCTGGTATTTGTCTAATTTATTACGGTATCGAAGAATTTTCGGTTTCTTTTTGGGTAGGTTTGGGTATTACACTATATGGGTTTGCATATTTTCTTATACATGATGTATTTATACACCAAAGATTAAAATGGTTGCGAAATATAGATGCTTCATATTTTAAAGCAATAAGAAAAGCTCATAAAGCGCATCACAAACATTTTTACAAAGAAGGTGGTGTATGTTTTGGAATGTTATGGGTACCATTAAAATATTTTAAAAAGTAAAATGGATAAATACACATACATAATACTAAATTTAAGTTCAATTATTATTCCCTTCATTTGTTTCCTTTCACCCAAAACTTAACTTCAACAAAAAATGGAGATTTACTTTTATTTCAATTTTTATTGTTCCTCTTTTTTTTATTGCTTAGGATATTTATTAAAGTGCAATAGAAGTTTGGGGTTTTAACCCAGATTATCTAATTGGTGTTAATGTTTTTAATCTCCCAATTGAAGAAATTTTATTTTTCTTTTGTATTCCTTATGCATGTTTGCACACATATTATTGTATTGATATATTGATACTACCCTTTACTTTTTCTTATTATAAAATTATGCTGCTTTTATTCGCATCAATTATATTGGTTTGAGGTGTTATTTTTATTGACAGGTGGTATACCAATGTTACTTTTCTTTTATTATTCATTACTTTAATTTATTTTTAGTTTGTTCATACAGATCAATGGTTAAAAAGAGTTTGTTTCGTTTCTTTGATATTAATAATACCTTTTTTTATTGTAAATGGAATCCTTACAGGTACAGGGATTGAATCTGAGGTTGTTTGGTGTAATAATAATGAGAATATGAATTTTCGGATTCTTACAATTCCTGTTGAGGATTTTGCATATGGATTTTACTAATACTCTTTAATACTTACTTTTTCGAAAAATTTAATTATTTAAATAATAAAAATTAACTAAATTTACAGTTATGAGATACATTTTAACATTAATAACAATAATAACTATGAATTCAATTTCAGCACAAAACTCTTCAATTTATGATATTCAGATTAACAGTTTAATGGGCGAAAAAATAGATTTAAAAAAGTATAAAGGAAAACATATCTTAATTGTTAATGTTGCTTCTAAATGTGGGTTTACATCACAATATAAAGAGCTTCAAGAATTAAATATCAAATATAAAAACAAACTCGTTGTTATTGGTGTTCCTTGTAATCAATTCGGAAGCCAAGAACCTGGAAATGCATCAGAAATTAAATCTTTTTGCCAAAAGAATTATGGCGTAGAATTTTTAATTACTGAAAAAGTAGAAGTGAAAGGGGATAACCAACATCCTTTGTACAAATGGCTTACGTCTAAAGAACTTAATAAAATTAATTCAAGTAGCGTTAAATGGAATTTTCAAAAATATTTGATTGATACTGATGGTAAATATATTGATGTATTTTACAGTGTAACTAAACCAAATAGCAGTAAAATAACTGCGTTTTTAGAGTAGTTAATCTTCAAATTTTTATTTTTTCAAAAGAGAGAAA
>Ga0307996_1000502_pt1 | contig 10314 bp, 7 predicted proteins | sample Davwhametageno35_FD_203143 | JGI IMG/M metagenome (GOLD analysis project Ga0307996, IMG submission 203143) | Marine microbial communities from Davis Island wharf, Antarctic Ocean - #35 | ecosystem: Environmental > Aquatic > Marine > Unclassified | place: Antarctic Ocean: Davis Island wharf...
TTTTTTTAATCATGTAAAAATTCTAAGAAGATTGGAATAAGTTGAGACTCTACAGAATGCATTGGATGTTGTGTAAGTAAAAAAGCATTATGAAGAAGATCAGGTAGCATTTCAACTAACATCTGTGCCCACTGTTCCTTAGGTATTGCGTAGAGTCTATCAAACTCTTTCAATACCATTCGGAGACGCAGAATATCATCTGGTTCATTATCATAGCTATGATCAATCCACTTATCAAACATACGAACTCCGTATTCTCTAAGATATTTAATATTATATTGTGGAGCAGATTGTATAAAAGGCATCAACATTCCGAGTGGCTTTATTGACTTTTCAGTAATAAAGGGATATCTCATGTAAAAAGGATGCGTTTCTGTAACTAATTGAAAACTACTGTTAAAAGCATGATTCCATCCTGCTTTATCTGCTAAGTTTTGTTGTATATCAATAATACCATTGCTCATGTCATTGTCTGAACCTTTGTAATATCCTTCTTCTGCTAAATCGCAGTAAATGTCAATAGGATTTTCTAATTTTAAAAATTCCTTTTCGTATTCGGGAAAATGTTCGCGCCAATTAAACCATCGTGCTTGATGGTCGAATTGATTTGCTGACAGACTATATAATGCTTCGGTATAATTGTGGTGCATTTGATGTGCTACAATAACTGTTCTATGTTGTCGTGGTCGTCTGTTGTAGTTTAGCGATTTGTATGGCATTACATCTTTATTACAAATGCTATGTATCTTTTGCTGCTGTTTTTCTTTATTAAACTCATTATTAAATTTACAAAAATGCCATAAATCTGTGCCTGTTACAACATTGTATTCAAAGTTTTCTATTAATGATTTTCCAGTATCTACTGTCGCTGCGCCTGTAATTAGTGTTACATTTTTTGAAGTAGTGTTAAGTGCAATATTTATATCAGTTATATCAAAACAATCTGTTCCGTCAAGTTGATTACATTCTGTGTTATAATTAATTATCCAATGTACTAATCCATTTCCACTGTCGCGACATACTCGATCTGGCATAGGATACGGTTTGTTTTTAGTGTTAAAAGATCCTCCATTATGTAGATAATATTCTAATAAGTCCCAATACATAGTTAGATGAATAAAATATTTTTCACCTTCTGGTATTTCGTCTAGTGTTTTATAATCATATAGATTAAACTTATCGTAGTTAGTTTGCCAAGTTCCATTATCAAGGACTATAACTCCATTGTTAAAATGTAAGGGATCTACCGGCAAGCCGATATATTTTTCAGATTTATAAGTACTAACTAACATTGTAATTTTACTAGTCCGACTAGATAACTCTTTAGCAGGCTTTTCAGTCCGACTAGATAACTCTTTAGCAGGCTTTTCAGGCCAACCTAGAATCTTCTGCCTGGCAACTGTGTTCTTCTTTATTATTGATCGTTGTTTACGTAATCTTGCTTTTCTTATTTCTTTTTTAGACATACTGTAAATTCCATTCCTGTAATAAATTTACAAATTTTGGAAATGTTTTTGTAAAATTTTTATTTCTTCTTTTATCATAAGCGTGTATGTACCGAACAAAATCTTGTCTATGTTCAACTGATGTTTCAGTTGTGCGCAGATAATCGCAAAGACGTTGTATTTGATCATACTCTTCTAAATAAATTCTAGCATGTTTTTCTGGGCTGTAATATTTTAACCATGCCTTACAAGAATTTTCAATTGTGTTTGCTATTTCTATACGGAGTTCTTTATCTAAAAGTGTACACTGAAGGTGTGGCGGCCAATACATTATATTAATGCTGAGTGGTATTCTATTCCATTCGGAACTAGTATTATATGTGTTTCGTAAATTCATTATATTCTCAATAAAATCAACAAAGGTAGTTAAACTTAAAATATTAACAGTAGTCATAATAGCAACAGTACTTTTTGTTTCATTAAGAAAGCGTTCTGTATTTACGAGCCATTTATTATAATCTAGACCATCGCGAGCATACTCAGCTTGCGGGCCTGTACTTTCTAAACTTGTATAGATATCAACTTTAACCCCTACATTAGCAAGTTCATTAACTTTTAATATTAATTTGTCAATTAGTTTATCTTCAACACATCCATTAGTATTAATAGCAACATCAAGCCCTAGGCGTGGATTAACAGTTAAATAGTCTAGTAGCTTCCAAGTGTCTTTTGCCATTGTAGGCTCACCGCCTGTAATACGCAATACTTTTAAGTGTGGCAATGCATCAGGAAACCATTTCCAAAATGCTTCTATATAAGGATTGTGTTCTCTATTTTTATAAGGCATCTTTCCGCTAGACTTTAAATAATCTAGATTATGCGAACCGTGTGTAGTCGGATACTCTCCGTTTTGTTTAATGTCTTCCATCCACTTGCTACTAATTTCAGGCGAACAGTAAGCACATGCAAAATTACAAGCATTTGAAAAACTAACTTCTAAGTAACTAGGATATACATTATCTTGCGGATTGCTTTTAGCAATGTCTTCAAATCTGTCCCAAGCCCATGAGTCTGATGTTTTGTAATGCCTGTCTGAAAAATAATCTTTATCTAGGTCTTCAATTTTCCAGCAGTATCCGCATTCACTAGGACGTTCGCCATTTAACATTTTGGCACGTTGTTCTTTTTTAAACTTGCTGTTGTGTAATGCTGCCGGGTCTGCTTCTATTTCTTCTAATGGTATTTTATGTGGAGCAGGATGATGACAACTATGATTGTATCCGTTTTGTAACATAAGAGTTGTTTGTAACCACTTAGCTGTACAGAAGCTGCAACTAACATTGTTAATTTTTTCTCGTTTGTCTTCTAGTACCGCAATTCTGTCTTCGTTTCTCATAACGTTTCTATAAACCTTTGCTGATCTGTCCTCAAAGGATGCTGATTTTTACTCATGATTATTCCTTATCAATAAATCTTAGATTGTTAGTCCTTGCCGGATGCTCATACACCGCTTTAAAGAACTTACTTTGCTGTGCATCTAATGGATTTACTGAAATAGGAATGTCTAATTCATCAATGAGACTAGTGCCTAACCCTTGAATCGATTCTAACAAGTTGTCGTCATGTATGTATACGCTAACTGTTTTGTCCCAGTACTCGTTTAAATATTTAAAGTCTCTAACTTGTACATAATCCCAGTCTGTACACATTGACATGTACAATCCTTCTCTAGCGCCATATATAGCCCATAGACCATTTTTAATATCTGCACCAATCATAGTCCAAATGTAAAGCCAATGTAAGCAGCGCCAATGATTATTTTTAAGAGTGTCCGGAGTAAGACGCAAGCCTTGGTCAGTAGCAAGCTTTACGCCTTCTCTAAATCCTGCTCTCCACGCTTGCATCGGAGTTTCATTATTGTACACATCTGAATAACAACTATTCATTTGTATGTATTTTGCATCCCAGCAAAAGTCTACTTGTGCATGTGCATTACTAGGGTCTGCATTTTCATGTGTGCGCATATTTAACACATAATCTTTAGGCCAACATTTAAGTCCACCGTTGCCGTACATTAGTCCGTTTATTTCATTACGGCCCTTCCAACTAATCACGGTATTTTTTAAGTCGCCATGCTCGTTAAAATCTAGTGTTTGATTTAAAAAATCTTGTCTAACAATATTGTCAGCATCTATTGTGATAAAGTGGTCAGTTTCGCTTAATCTTGCACAGGCTTTATGTGCTGCATCACTACCTTCTACACCGTGTACACGCTTTGCCCAGGGTATTTTTGTACACAAGTCTGCATAATTTTTTTCTGCGTTTGGTTCGTCGTAACTTAAATAGATAATATCTAAATCTGTAATCTTAAACTTATTCATTTATAATCTCATAGCTGTAGGTGTTAAAATATTTAAAAGTATATATACTAACATTGTCCATATTTTTAGGAATATTAATCTGTTCACTAACGTCAACTTCTGGGTTAGCTAATAAATCGTATAATTCAATTTTGAACATATCAATTAATATATTAGGATCATTCTTTTTAGTAATACTAAAACTAAATCGTAGATTATCAACCACTGACGTCATTGATCTAAAATAATCTTGATGTTGAGGAGAAAGGCAAACTGTCCATTTCTCAGTGCCGCAGTTGATTATTAAATCAGGGTCGCGTGAATTCCGCAGTACATTATGTAATTTATCAGTAATATTTACCGGCCTAAGAGGAGAAGTTTCTTGGAGTTCTAATTCTCGTGTTTTAAGATTAAACATTATTTTATAGCTAGATAAATCTTTTTTTCCTAATAAAATGTCAGTTACTTTATCCGACGAGACTTCTAAACACTCATAGCCGTTAATAGGAAAATAATGGTTAGAAATTTTATGAATTTCACCAGTTGCTGTGTGATAATATACACACTTAGTATCATCACCAATTACATCTATTGATAAAGTTTTAAAAAATGTTGCCAAATTATCAGTTGTCATTATATAATTCCTTATAATAAGAAGCTAACATCTGTGGCTTTACAAAATTGTTTTCTGTATAATGTAATATTCCAGTTTGTTGATGATTGCCTAATTTAAGTTGTAGATTATTATCTAAATAAACGTCTACACAATTTTTCCATTTGGCTTTGTTAGAATGCCAATTTTGTATGTTAGGTTTCATATGAGTAAAGGATGGAAATTTTACAATCTTGTTTGAAATTTTATCTTCACAATTTAAAATAAGTGTAACAATTGCAGTACATACATCAATACTACACCACGTAGGTCTATTATGTTTAATAAAAATTTCATAAAACTTTTGCCAATTTTGTACTACTAATTCTAACCATGTATAAAATTCTAATGCAAAGTCTGATTTTTCAAAATAATGAAAGCCACTATATAAATTTGGCAAATTGTTATTTACAAAGGCTTTCCTATAATAATCTCCAGTAACTTCGTCGCCACGGTAAGTATATACCTTGGTAGTAAAAAATACTTCGTAGTTAGATAAAAAAGTCCACCACGTTGATATATCTTGGAGGACCAACATATCTGTGTCCATCACTATAGTCTGATCATATGGAGAACAGTGATAAAGTTTCCATCTATTTTCAATTTTCCATTCGGTGTCTATTGCTGAGTCATCCCATGGAATATTTATAATCTCATCAAATAGATTTTTATATTTTGCAGAAATACTATCATCAGTTACAATACTAATTTTACAATTAGAATTAGTAAATTTTAAACTTAATGCTAAAAGACAAGCCTGTTGAACATAGTCAGTAGTCTCGTTGTTTTGTGCAAGTAATACTATTCCCCTAGTTTTGTTCATCGTTAATTATCCGTTCTAAACTAAACTTATTCATTACGTGTATACTCTGCCCTTGTGTTTTTACGGCAGTATATTCTCCCACATAGTCCTTTTTTTCGACTAAAAATGTAAAGTTATCGTCTTCTAATTTCCACAATATATCTTTGTCTGTTGTATACATGTGCTTTCCTGGTAAAGACGATATATAGTCGCCTGTCATAAATCCATTTAATATATGAATTGCAATACTAAATGCAAAGTCATTCCTAAACAAGCTAGAAGATAATTGATATACAGATACATAATGACTCCAATTATCTTGTATATGTTTTACTAAATTAAAAAATAATTCATTGTTAGATGTTTTTCTAAAAAATACAACAGTTGCCCAGTAGAAGTCAACACTATACTCACTTATGTGTGTAAACTCTCTACTATCTCGTATATTTGCAACATCTTGCGATTTTGAAAACATTTGTAAATCGCTTGCACTTTCAAAACATGACTTAAATAAGTCATTAGAAATAATGTAGTCAGTATCTAATAATAATGTTTCATCATATGGACTAAGATCGTATGCATTTATTCTATAATTATTTTTAAAATTAAGTGTTTTAGATGCAAGAGTGCCGTCGTAATATTTTCTAGTATTGTTATCGTCTGTATAATCAATGGCTATAATTTCATCAAACACTGTGTGCTCTAATGAGTCGTTTATATAGTTAACACTATCAGTAATAACACTTGTAGGTATATTAAGATGTTGTTTAATTCGTTTAGCTAAGAAAACTGCTTGTTTGGCATAATCAAGTGCGCCGTTGTTTCTTGCAATAAGTAATGCACCTTTAGTCAATGTCTATTCCTACTAACGCTTCAACTGAACGTTGTTTTTTTAAAGTGTTATATTTTGTATGATAACTATTAGATGCAGAAAAATAACAATCTATTACATCTTCATAGAATTTATCAAGGTCTTCAATTTTAATCGGAATGTTGTTATCGTCTGTTAGAACGACATCTTCAGTATTTTTAGCATTTACTAGTAAGCCAACAAATGTAATTAACTCTTTTGTAATAGTAAATTGGCCGCCATCGAAGTAGTGTAATAAATTTTCTTCATACTCTTCTTTTAACAGACGTTTTTGATTGTTAAGGGTAACTACATAGTTTGAAAAATCAATTGCTTTTTCTAGTCGTTCGTCCATCCGGATCTCCTTTTGTTATATACTATTATATAACACTTTTAGAGATTTGTCAAACTATTCCTGGCTATCATATTATTTTAGCAACGTTATCTTTAGCGGTAGTCTTCGCCATATGCAAGGACTCTAAATGTAGTGGAAGCACTTTCGCCACCGCTAGCAAGTGCTGCATAATAACTGCCTGGCGTTAGGTCTGCTGGACCAAAGGATGCATTGCCAGATGAATCAAAAGTTCCGGAGCCGGTAGCGCCGCCTGTTGCTGCCCAGCCATAAGTTGCACCCGGGGTTCCTGTAAAGTAAGCTGTACATGGCGATGTCGCTCCGTTATATGTTCCTACAGTTACACTTATTGTTAAAGCGTAGCTTGCAGGTGCAACGTAGTTACAAGTAGCAACATTGTTTGCTTCTATTATTGCATTATAAGTTCCACCTGAGCCATCTGTATAAGTTCCGTATAAATTAAAACCACTACAAAATTGACTTAATAATGTTCCAGCTGCTGGTACTGGTGGTGTGTATCCACAAGTTGGGCTATTTGCTGTATAAGTTGTAGTTGATCCACCACTTCCGTTTGCTATTTGCTGAATTAATGTAGTTCCACTACAGGTAGAAGTAAGCACTGTTCCGGCTGGTGGATAGTCTTCGGGTGGATTTTCCCAAATATCTGGTTGCTCTAGTGCGGTTGTACTGGCACTAGCCGTGCCACCAGCAGTTACTATTGTTGATTCATACAAGCCAAGCACACTAAGGCTTGTAGAGATAGAGTTAACTAGTTCAGTGTTAGTTGCTTGGACGCCGTCTGGCAATGTGGTAGTAATTGTAGCTGACGATGCGCCATTGGCATTCCATGTTAATGTATAAGTAGTATCGTTAATATATCCAACTGCTGGACTAAAGCTAATTGTTGGAGCAGCGGGTGTTGGGTAAGCTATAACACTTACGGTTGCGGTTGAAGTAGCCGAGCCACCGCCGCTTGTTGCAACAATAGTCTGTGTATATGAACCATTTGTATTATACGGACCGTTATCATAAGTTCCAACCATTTCAGAACTATTATTTCTTATAGTTCCCATAGGTCCAGTAATAGAAAGTGTAGTTCCAAATGGCGCAGTAACATTCCAACTTAGTGTATTATATCCGCCATTATAAATCTGACTTGGGCTCCAACTGAAGGTATTAATTACTGGAAGAGGAATTGGAACAGCAGCTACGTTTACACTATCACTTGCTATTTGGCTACCGTTAGCTGTTAGACCAGCAAGATAAGTTCCTGTTCCGTAATAGGCACTATCTGCGACTAAGGTGCCTGATGCACCAGTACCTTGTACAGTGTTGCCATTAGGTGCTGTAATTGCTGCTCTAAACGAAGTTCCTGATGGGCCGGCAGTGGACCAAGTTGCTACTACTGTTTCTCCTGCACTATAAGAGCTCTCTGAAAAGCGAATTATTCCGCTAATTGGCGGTCCTGTTACAGTTGTAGAGGCAGTAGCAGTGGTACTAAGTTGAGTGTAACCATCTTGTCCTCTATACAATACTAATATTGATGCTGTATATGTTCCTACTACATCTGCTGTTGTAGTAAGTGTGTGAGCACTAGTGGAAGTCGATGAATCCATAGTGTTGCCATTAGGAGATGTTATTTTAGAAATGCTACTATATGTTCCTCCAACATAATCTGGATTAACGGTTGCTGTAATAGTTGCACCTGTATTATATGTTGCTGCGCTAAAAGCAATTGTCGGAACAGGAATCGAACTAGGAGTTTGCGCTGTGTGGGTAGCAGTAGCACCATTCTCTCCGCCGGCGTTTCTTGCTACAATAGTAGCAATCCAGGTGCCAGCGATTGCAAGTTGTTCTGTTATAGATCCAGAGCTGCCAGCTAATATTATTCTCTCAGCAGGTGCAGGACCTTCTACTGCAACTTCTACAAAAGTAGGTGCGCCGCCGGCATAGTGCCCATTCCAACTTAGGGTTACAAAGGTATCATTTATAGTGCCAGTTGTTGGACTAAAGCTAATAAACGGTATCGGCGGCGGTGGGGGTGTCGTTGGGCTTGTGATAGTAGTATTAATAGGATCATAGCCAGATGGATAGTTTGAGTCACTTAAAAAGTTAACTACTGCGTAACTTGCTGTCCCGGCATTATAATTAGTATTGCCATTATAACTAAACGTACTAGAGCCACTAGAACCTATTGTGCCAGTTGCAGATACTATACTTGCGGAACCTTCACCTCCATCTGCATGAGTTGCAGCCCAAGCCAATGTGTCATTGGGTTTTGCTCCAGCTATAGATCCTACAATCTGTTGGCCATAGCCGCCTGGCTGTGCTAAAATTACCGTTGGGTAATAAAGTGATGGTAAAGCAGGTTGGACTACTACTGAAAACGATGCGCTGTTGTCCGGAGCCGGAACAACTAACACATATTCAAAAGTGTCAGCTACAGAATACTCACTTGATATAGTATAGTTACCGCTGGGATCAAAGCTAGCTGCTACGGGATGAGGACCTGTAATATTAAAAGTACCATTTGGGCGTCCGCCGCTAATACTAAGTGTAGCAGTTTGACCTACTCGAGGACTTGTTGGAGACATAACTGTCGATGGTGAATATACTTGTGACACAGTTATTGAAGCTGAAGCTGTGCCGTTGCAGAAGTTTTCTGTAGCTGTGTATGAATAAGTTGCTGGCGAACCTGCAGTAAAGCTAAATGATGCAACTCCGCTGCCGTTAAAGCTTAATGTGATGCCGCCTGCGGCTTGGTTGTGTCCCCAGAAGAACGTGCCGTTGCGCAAGCCACCGCTAATTGTTACGCTTACACTGTTTCCTGGTAGCGCAGAGCTAGCCATTGTTATTGACAGTACTGGACATATTCTTACTGTTGCTGTATTAGTCTGTGGTGAACCAACAGGGAACGTGCCAACATATGTAAAATCACCAGGTAATGTGTGCAGTGCGCTTCTAGTATATGAGCCGCTATTGCTTAGTCTGAAAGTGCTACCAACTTGATTATAATCAGGTACTGATGCTGCGGTATATGTTACTAGTGTGTTTGGTGCGCCTGTGGCATTAAAGGTCCACAGACTGCCAACTGGAACTGAGCTTGGCGTAATTACAAAAGTGTTAGCTATTGGTTGATCTGCAAGTGTCCAATCTGCATAATGCGTTATAGCATCTGCATCTGACATATAATAACTTTTAGTGCCTTCGTAAATACCGTCATTAACGGATGTAAGTGTTCGTGTAGTTGTACGCCAAACATTATCTTGTGCAGTGTTTAACCCAAAAAAGTTAAATCGAATTCCGCCATGTGTATAATCTGCTGCTGCATCTACACCATCGCTTCGGAAAAATCTATACGAAGCTCCACTAGTAACATTTTTGTATCTCAATTGGAAGGTAATAGTGTCACCTTCAGTATATGATGTGCCACCGAGAATACTTAATTGATAATTAGGTTCGATAAGTGTTGTTGTAATTTGGCCGCTTGCTGTAGCAGTTTGCCCGTCCGGTGTGCTTGCAATAACAGACCAATTTGCAGTTCCTTCATCAGTGAATGTAACATAATCAGTGTTTGCACCAACAGATACACCGTTTAGTGTTAATCCGTTATCATAAGTTGCTGCAAGGCCAGCAACCAAAGCATTACCTGTGATAAGGTAATCTACTTGAGTAGCATTAGTAGTGTTATAATATAGTGTTGCAGGAGTTCCGACTATCGGATTCCGGGGGCTCCATCCTGCACTTACAATAGTCGGTGCAGCCCAAGATGTTGTTGTTCCTGTAAATGTAAATATATCTAGGATAGTTTGGCCGTTATATGCTCCGGATCCTTGGTATAAGTAAAGCGTTC